>Ga0116134_1000082_pt1 | contig 51188 bp, 39 predicted proteins | sample June2015DPH_19_5_FD_89737 | JGI IMG/M metagenome (GOLD analysis project Ga0116134, IMG submission 89737) | Peatland microbial communities from SPRUCE experiment site at the Marcell Experimental Forest, Minnesota, USA - June2015DPH_19_40 | ecosystem: Environmental > Terrestrial > Soil > Wetlands... | reverse complement strand
TGCTGCGGATCGCGGCAACGAAGACCGCCGAGAAACTGCTGCCGCAGTTCAAAGCCAGCAAGGGCGAAGTGGGCTATGTTTGCGCCCAAGTAAGTCCGCTGCTGGTTGGAGACCGCAAGGGAATGCTGGCAATGGCTAAGCGGCTGAATGCGTGGGCTCCGAATATCTGCGTGAAGTTGCCCGCGTCCAGTGCGGGTATTGATGTGATCGAGCAATGCGCCGCTGAGGGCATCAGCACAAATGCGACGGTCAGTTTCACACTCGCCCAACTACTCGCGGTTGGCGAGCAGGCCCATGCGGGAGCGATCCACGCCCGAGAAAACGGCATCAAGCCGGCCAAGAGCTTTGCCACGATGATGATCGGGCGTCTGGATGATTACCTGGCTGAAGTGGCGCAGGATAACCAGGTTGCGGTTTCGGCAAGCGATCTACAGCAGGCTGGCCTGGCGGTGGTGAAGCGCGCTTATGCCTTATATAAAGAGCGCGGATACGAGACAATGTTGCTGGTGGCCGCTCTGCGTGGTACCTACCACCTCACCGAACTTGCCGGAGGCGATCTGGTTCTCTCCGTGCACCCCAGCGTGCAAGAGAAGGTGCTGGCCAAGGAACTGCCTCGCGAATGCGGAATTGACAAGCCAATTAGCGATGATGTGATTCAGAGGCTGTCCCAAGTGCGCGAGTTCGCACGTGCCTATGAGCCCGCTGGATTGAAGCCTGCTGAATTCATCGCTTACGGAGTCACGCAACGCACTGTTAGCCAATTTGTGGAAGTCGGCTGGAAGGGTTTGGAGAGTTATAAGTGAAATGCCAACTCCGGTCGAACTCCCAAAACTAGGAAACACGGTTGAGGAGTGCATCATCTCAAAGTGGGTGAAGCACTCCGGGGACCAGGTGAATGCTGGCGAAACCGTGTTGGAAGTCGAAACTGATAAGGCGGTGCAGGAGGTAGCTTCTCCTGTCGGCGGCACTCTTCTTGCTACCTTCTTTGAAGAGGGAGCCTTGGTACCGGTATTCACGAATCTGTTTGTGATCGGAGAGCCGGGTGAAAGTGCTGAGCCTTTCCGTCCGAAGTCGGCGAACAGCCGGGAGACGGTAGGCGCTTCGGAATCACCGGCAACCGCAAGTACTCCTTCCGCTGGTCCGGCGCCGATTGTTACGGACATCAACGATGGCTCGCAGGGCAGTTTCAGCCCACGGGCTCGTCGCTTTGCCCAGGAACACGATTTCCATCCCCAGTCCGTGAAAGGGTCAGGGCCGGAGGGAAGAGTTCTGGAAGAAGATCTCCGGCAACTCTACTTCAACTCCCCCAGAGTTTCCGGTGCTGCCAGAAAACAAGTGGAGACCGGAGTTCAGTCTCACGGCCAGGGCTCGGGGATTGGCGGGATGGTGCTTTCCGGCGACCTTCACTTCGGCGACCATCGTCCCGACGGCCTGAGTGCTAGTACGCCCGCGGCTAAGCTCTCCAACATTCGCAAGCGCATCGCGCAACGCATGCGGGAGTCGATCGCTTCAACGGCTCAATACACGCTGAACGCGTGGGCCGATGCCGGCGGATTGTTAACCTTACGCGCGCGCATCAAGGCCTCTTCCGGTATGCCAGACGCGAACATCAATGACATGGTGATGTTTTGCACGGTGCGGGCGCTCCTGGCGGTCCCGGACTTGAACGTCGAGTTTATCGACGGCAAGCTGGTGAAGCATGCGGACGTGCATCTTGGATTCGCGGTCGATACACCGCGCGGATTGATGGTCCCAGTCATTCGGAATGCACACCAGCTTTCGATTGGCGAACTCGCAGGAAAAGCGGAGGAACTGGCGGCGAAAGCGGTGCACGGCAGCGTCTCTCCCGACGACCTTACTGGAGCTACGTTCAGCATCAGCAATCTGGGCGGCTTGGGAATCGAATCGTTTACTCCGATTCTGAATCCGCCGCAAGTCGCGATCTTGGGCGTGAATGCAATTCAGATCAAGCCAGTGCGAAAAGACGGAGTCGTGCAGTTCATCGACGCGATCGGCCTCTCGCTTACGCTTGACCACCAGATCATCGACGGGGCGCCGGGCGCGCGATTCCTGCTGGCCTTGAAAGAGAAGATCGAGAAAGTCGAATCGATATGCGGGATCTGATTGTAATCGGCGGAGGACCGGGCGGATACGAAGCGGCGGCGCACTCAGCCAGAATGGGCAAGAAGGTCACGCTCATAGAAAAGCAGAGCCTCGGTGGAACCTGCCTGAACGTTGGCTGTATTCCCGCGAAGACCTTTTTGCGATCGTCGAAGCTCTTCCACGAATGTCAGCAAACGGCATACGGCGTGCGCGTCACTTCGCCCCAGTTCGACATGCCGGCGGTGGTGGAGCGCAAGAAGAAAATTGTCTCCACCCTCACGCGCGGTGTTGCCGGCTTGTTGCGACAAGCGGGCGTCGAGACGATCACCGGGCTCGCGAAGCTGGTAGCGCGCAATGCGGTTCAGGTGCAGGTGCAGGCGGAAGACCAGCGAATCGAAGCCCACAACATTTTGCTTGCGACGGGATCGCGGCCGGCTGTGCCTCCCATTCCCGGCTTGCGGTCGGAGGCGGTGCTCGATTCGAACCGCATCTTCGACCTGACCCGGATTCCTGAAAAGGTCGCAATCATTGGAGGCGGCATTATCGGATTGGAGTTCGCGTGCTTCTTCAGCGAGATTGGTTCCTCGGTCGATGTGGTGGAGATGCTGCCAAGGATTGCCACCGGGACCGACGAAGAAATTGCCAGCCGGCTGTTGAAAACGATGGAGCGCCAAGGCGTGAAGTTCCATCTTTCGGCAAAGGTGCTGGAAGTGAGCGGCCAGACAGTGCATTACGCACTCGCTGACGGGACGAAGGGCAGCATCACGGCCGATTGCATTCTGAATGCGACGGGTAGATCGCCGGTGGTAGAGGGTCTGGGCCTGGAAGAAGTCGGAGTGGATTTCACCGCCAAAGGGATTCGGACGGATGAGCGCGGCAAGACGAACATCGCCGGAATCTGGGCCTGTGGCGATGTGACTGGGCGCAGGATGCTGGCGCACGCCGCCACTCGTGAAGGCATTGTTGCCGTCAACAACATGTTCGGAAAGAAAGACCGCATTCGCTACGACGGCATTCCTTCGGTCATCTACACGCATCCCGAAGTGGCGTGCGTTGGCAAGACGGAAGAAGAGTTGAAGGCGCTCGGAATCGAGTATCGGAAAGCGATGGTTCCCATGGCCGTGGCCGGCAGGTTTCTCATCGAGAACGAGGGATCGAGCGGTCTGGTGAAGGTCCTCACCGGCGCGAAGCATGGGGAAATTCTCGGAGTCCATGCGCTGGGAGACGGCTGCAGCGAGTTCATTGTGGCGGCGGCGATCATGGTCGAGACTGAAATGTGCGCGTCGGCCGCCGGTGAAATCGTTTTCCCTCATCCCACCGTTTCCGAGGCGCTGCGCGAGGCAATTCTCGCGGTTCATTAAGGGAGTCAGGATGCCTAAGTCAATAGTTATCGAACCAGAAAAAGCATTTGCGGCAGGAGCAATTCATTTCACCGATATTCCGGTGAATGCATACCACAAGACCATCCGGGAAGAACTGGCGATGTACTCGCGCGAAGAGTTCCTGGAGATCTGGCGAGAGATGTGCGCCATCCGCGAATTTGAAACCATTCTGCAGCAACTCAAGACCACCGGTGCCTACAAGGGGATTACTTACAACCACGCCGGTCCCGCGCACCTTTCGATTGGGCAGGAGGCGGCAGCCGTAGGGATGGCATTCTCGTTGACTCCCGACGATCACATTTTCGGATCGCATCGCAGTCACGGCGAGATCCTCGCGAAAGCATTTTCGGCAATCCGGCAGTTGAGCGACGAGCAACTCATGGCAATTATGACCGGATACCGCGATGGCGCCGTGCTCCGTCCGGTCGAGCAGGGATACCGGGATTCGGCGAGTCAAGGTTCGGCGAATCAGCCTTCGATAAATCAAGGTTCGGTAAAGGGCCTGGCGACCCGCTTCGTTCTCTATGGCGCCTACAGCGAGATGTTCGCGCGGGAAACCGGATTCAACCGCGGCTTGGGCGGTTCCATGCACGCCTTCTTCACGCCCTTTGGAATTTACCCAAACAATGCGATTGTTGGCGGCTCCGGTTCGATTGCGCCGGGCGCGGCTCTCTATAAGCGGGTGAATCGCAAGCGCGGCATTGTGGTCGCGAACATTGGAGATGCCTCCTTCGCCTGCGGTCCGGTTTGGGAGGGAATCACGTTTTCGGCGATGGATCAATATCGCACTCTTTGGGATCCATCTCTTGGCGGGGGATTGCCGATCATCTTCAATTGCATGGACAACTTTTACGGCATGGGAGGCCAACCCTTCGGCGAAACCATGGGCATGCAGTTCATCGCTCGCATCGGCGCCGGTGTGAACCCGGAACAAATGCACGCCGAACGAATTAACGGATACGATCCGCTTGCCGTCATCGATGCCTTCCGCCGCAAGAAGGCGATCCTCGAACGGGGCGAGGGCCCGGTTCTGCTCGATACGGTCACCTATCGTTTTAGCGGACACTCGCCCTCGGATGCCTCCAGCTACCGCTCCAAAGAAGAGATTGAGCACTGGCAAAAAGCGGATTCGATTCCGGCCTTTCGCAACAAGCTGGCCAAATCCGGAGTGTTGTCGGAAAACGAACTGGACACGGCGAAGGAGTCGATTGAGTCCACCGTCTTCGAAATGTTCAAGATCGCTTCCGACCTTACCAGGAGCCCGCGAGTCGCGCTTGACTCCGAGATGATTGCCTCGCTCATGTTTTCGAATCAGCACATCGAGAAGCTTGCAGATCGCGAGCCGGACCTCTTGCCGAATCTGGAGAACAGCCCTCGCGTGCAGCAAATCCGGGGGAAAGTGCGCACCGCGGTAGCGGACGGAAAGCCGGTGCCGAAGATGAAGCTGTTCAATGTGCGCGACGCCATCTTCGAAGCCATCCTGCATCGCTTCACCATCGATCCCACGCTCGTCGCCTTTGGCGAGGAGAATCGGGATTGGGGAGGATCCTTTGCCGTCTATCGTGGGCTCACGGAGTGCTTGCCGTATCACCGGTTGTTCAATGCGCCGATTGCGGAGGCGGGAATTGTCGGAGCGGCAGTGGGGTATGCCATGGAAGGAGGCCGCGCGATTGTCGAATTGATGTACGCCGATTTTGTGGGACGCGCCGGCGATGAGCTCTTCAATCAACTTTCCAAGTGGCAATCGATGTCTGCCGGCCAGCTTCATATGCCCGTGGTGGTGCGCATTTCAGTCGGCGCGAAGTACGGAGCGCAACACTCGCAAGACTGGACCGCACTGCTGCATCACATTCCGGGTTTGAAGGTGGTCTATCCGGTCACGCCCTACGATGCGAAAGGCATGATGAACGCCGCGCTGTCGGGAACGGACCCGGTTATCTTTCTGGAGAGCCAGAAGATCTACGATTTCGGCGAGATGTTCCAGCCGCAAGGCGTCCCGGAAGGCTACTACGAAATCGATCTCTCCGAGCCCTCCATCAAGAGGGCAGGAAAGGATCTGACCATCCTGACCTTGGGGCCGACGCTATACACGGCGATTGCCGCGGCCGATGAATTGAAATCAAAGTACGGATTAGCGGCTGAGATTATCGATCTGAGATCGGCGAATCCGCTGAACCTCGAAACCATGCTGCAGTCTGTGAAGAAGACCGGCAAAGTACTTCTCAGTTGCGACGCGGTGGAGCGAGGGTCTGTGATGGAGAGCGTGGCGGCGAACCTGTGTCAACTCTGTTTCGACGATCTCGATGCCCCTCCCGTTGTGGTGGGATCGAGAAACTGGATCACCCCGGCGGCTGAGTTGGAAAAGATGTTCTTCCCGCAACCGGAGTGGTTGCTCGACGCCATCCATGAGAGCATTCTTCCGCTCAAAGGATACGTGCCGCACGGGAATCGGACCAATGGAGAGCTCATCAAGCGATCGCGCTTGGGAGTGTAAGTCGCGGCGCCGCCCTAGGCGTAAGAGTAGTTACTCAGAACGCATGCTGGGGAGCACCGGGTTCCGTTCGCCGGCAAACTTGCGATGGTGCCAGCTAGGATACGGTTCCGGTGTCACGCTAACGGCGTCGAGCCGGGCCATTTCTGGCGCCGTAAGTTTCCATTGAGCGGCGCCGAGGTTATCTCGAAGTTGCTGCTCATTGCGGGCTCCGACCAGCACGGTCGAGACGCACGGCTTGCTCATCACCCAGTTAAGGGCCACCTGTGCGGCCGAGACGCTACGCTCACGAGAGAGTTCAAGCAATACTTCCACAATGCGATAAAGGCGGTCTTCATCGATCGTGCCGGGCGCTTCGAGGCTGGCGAGCCGGGTTTCGGTCGGGCGCGCGTCGCGGCGAAACTTGCCGGTCAGAAGTCCATATCCGAGGGGGCTCCACGCCATAACTCCAACGCCCTGGTCCAAGCCCATAGGGATGAGTTCATGCTCGGCGTCCCGGGCGAGCAGGGAGTAATTAATCTCCTGGCTGATATAACGGGCATAGCCGCAACGTTCGGAGATGGCGAGCGCCTTCATTACGTGCCACGCCGAAAAATTCGAACAGCCGATGTAGCGCACCTTGCCCTGAGTTACTAAGTCGTCGAACGCACGGAGAGTTTCTTCCATCGGCACCAAAGCGTCGGGATCGTGCGCCATGTAGAGGTCGACGTAATCGGTTTGCAGCCGCCGCAAGCTGGCTTCGCAGGCCTCGAGCAGATGCTTTCGTGAGAGTCCGACGTCGTGGACGCCGGGCCCAACACGCATGAAGCCCTTGGTGGCAAGTACGACCTTCCCGCGCCGGCCTTTTAGTACCTGCCCCAGGACTTCCTCCGCGGCTCCGAAGGAATATAGATCCGCGGTATCGATCAGATTGACTCCGGATTCGAGACAAATGTCGATCAGGCGGCTGGCCTCCTCCGCTTGTATGTTTCCCATCTGCGCGAAGCGATCCCTGCCACCAACCGTCATTGTTCCGAAGCCGAGCGCTGAGACGCTCAGGCCGCTATTTCCAAGTTGTCGCTGTTCCAATAACTACTCCCTTATCTGGCTGTTAGTGTTACCGGTATCAGAGAGGACAAGCAATCCCCTCAGAGGCTGAAGCCTGGGTATCTGTGCGGATGGTAGTGGCCCGGCTGAACCCGGGCCACTGTCAAAGAACTACTTATGAAACACGTTCTAACTAAACAACGTCCTTAACTCTACTCTTTTACTTCCTTGGGAAACAGGATCACCACATTGAGCCAGCCGAGAATCGCGCCGAACCAGCCCATGGCAATGCACCACAGGGCGGCGACGAACGTTGCCGATTGTGGATGCAATGCAACGAAGTCCAGTTTCGGAGTGCTCCCGGTGAAGATCACGGCGAGGGTCATGGACATGCCATTAAAGTACGCCAGTGAGCCGACCTGGAAGGTCTTAAAGAACTTCATGCAATAGACCATGATGGAGACGCCGACGAAGAAAGCCACCTGGACCGAGAGATCGCCAGGGGCGAAAAGACTGGGCAGGCCGTGGAATGGATGGATAAGCCAGATCATGAAGCCGGTCCAAATGGAGGACGCGGCAAATGCCGGGAAAATAATCTTCAGGGCTTTGGGGTTGGCTCCTAATGCAAAGTACTCTGCCCAACAGATGAAGCTGATCCAAAGCGAGAAGTTGAACTTTCCCAAGTATGTTCCGAAGGGCAACGAAATGGCCACCGTGATCGCCACGGCCAACCACAATGGAATCGTGTCCTTCATCACGGGTTCCTTTTTCACCGGCTTCGCCGGCGGAGCTTTTTCGATATCTGGTGCTGCTAATGTCGCACTCATTGCTGTTCTCCTTAGGAAGTTGAATTATTTGTGGCAATTTCAGCGAAGCGGCCGGCTTCGGGTGAAGCGGCCGCTCCGCTTTGCAGCTTAGCCAAGAATCTGCACGGTACCTTTCGTTCCATCGACCCGCAGACGCTGGCCGGTTTTGATCTGTTGCGTGGCTTCAATGGTTCCCACGACTGCGGGAATCTCGAATTCGCGCGAGACCACGGCCGGATGCGACAGCGCACCGCCAGAATCGGTTACCAGACCTGCAATCTTCGTGAACAACACGACCCATGCAGGATTGGTCATGATGCAGACGAGGATCTCGCCCTTCTTCACGTCGTCAAATTGTGCCGGCGACGTAACCACGCGGGCGACGCCTTCGACCACGCCCTGGGAGACGCCAAGGCCCATCAGCGTTCCCTTGGGCAGATTGGCGCGCTCGGCCTGCTTCAGATAGACGCCCGGCCAGCCCCACAGACCCTGCTTGTAGGGCTCTTCATAGAGCGACCAATGATCGATGGTGCCGACCCAGAGGCGAGCCTGACGATCGAACGCCTCTAAGCGTTCCGCGCGCCGCGCTCTAACAATCGCCTTGGCGTCGAACAGCTTGAAGTTGGCACTCAGTTTGCGGAGTTCGTCATACTTCAGGTACAGCACGTCGTCCGGCTGGTTGATTACTCCGGCTTTGGCCAACTTGCGGCCAATGGGCATGAGCACGAGCCGAACGCGAGCGAAGGTGCCCTGGTCCATGTAGAAGTGATGATCCGGGGTGAGCGGCGTCATCTTGAGGGCCAGGTCGAGCGAGTTCTTCAGGGTCTCGCGGTCGGCCTTCGAGCGGCTTGCCGGGAAGAGCGCCCACATTTCCGCGATGGCTTTCGCGCGATTGTCGCGGAGACGCTGCACGTCCTTTGGATAGTTGTAGTCGTTGTCGATATAGCCTTTCAAGGTCACGACGATGGGGAGGGGATTCTCCCGCCACGTTTCCGCTAGGAATTCGTGGGTGTACATCGACTTGTTGCCGTATTCGAACTTGTAGGCGTCGATCTTCTTGAGCAGTTCCTTGCCTTCCGCGGACTTGGCAAGTTCAGCCAGAACGTCCTCGGCGGGCTTTTTGAAGGCGGCGACCAGAGCCGGGCTGGTCTTGATGCCTTCCTTCATCTTCCAGAGTTCATTGATCGAATCCCAGTTGCGGTCTTCGTCGGAGATGAGGATGCGGCCGATCAAGTCATCGTGCCCTTTGCCGATGAACTCGGCAACATGGCCGGTGAAGTCCATCGAGCTCTGGAACTGGGCAAGGTTCAGCACCCAGTGCAGGTTGAAGTGCCGTTCCAGGATGTCGATCATGTCTTCGAGCAGGATCATCACCTCAGGCAGCGAGGCGTTCTCCGCGTCAAAATTGTCGAGATACTCGAAGTTGCGGAGGATCTCGGGAAGGAGGCGGCTCTTCCACCAGCCGAGGAACTTATCCGCATAGATGGGCATAACCATGCTGTAGTAGGGAGCGATGTCGGCGGCGTCCTTAGGATCGCGCGGCACGACGGCGGTAAGCACATATCCATCGACCTTCTTGGCGACCCAGTCCTTGCCGAATGGAGCTCCAAAACGGCGATACATGTAAGCGCAGGTGGTCCACCAGCCGCCCAAGTCGAAATACATTGGCGAGACCGGCTGTGGTTGATGAAGATCATCAAACCAATAGTGGAGCTTTTTGTCCGCTTCGTCCTTCCACTCGATTGGGTGCGATGCATCACCGAGATACTGATCGATAACGCCAGTTTCCTTTTCTTCCAGTATTGCAGTCGTCATAAAGGTATCCTCTCTTTGTAGCTGCCACGGTTTGATTACTTCATTTTCGAGATCACACGCACTTGCTGCTGCCCGTTCAATACCGGCGGACGGGGCAAGCGGGCAGGCAAACCCGGTTTTACGAGCAGCCACCGCTACGCTGTCCGACCTTTGCTTTGCTGGTTCACCTTCCCGCTTGCTTATTCACTTCCGCTGACTTCGGGAAATCAACATCCTCAAACATCTTGTAGTTTTCCAGACTGGTGGCCGGCGCGAAGAAGCAGATCGCTTTCATCTCGACCTTGCCGGTGTTGTGCAACATGTGCACGGCAGCCTTCGGAAAAACGACAATCGAACCTTTCTTCACCGGAGCGACTTCACCGGCGACCAGCGCACGTCCCGAGCCGCTGAGGATGTAAACTACCTCTTCTCCGTTCGGATGACTGTGCGCTGGTCTGGCTTTTTCTCCGGGAGGAATACGAATCGTGCAGACGGAGCAATTGGCTGCCTGCAGTTGGTCATTGATATTGATATTGCTATTGCCGACCAGCCAGCTCAAACTCCGTCCTGGTAGTTTGACTGCTTTCGCTTGACTCTCATGTAACACGTGGACACTCATTACTAACTCCTGCAGTGTTCTAGTTATGCGAAGGGGATATCGAGCCTCCGCGCAGTTCTTTCAAAATGGTTTCGGCGACTTGAGAGGGCGCCAGCCCGAAGGCCGCCACCAGTTGGTCGTAGGTAGCGGAGTGTATGAACTGCGGCCGGCCATCTCGATCTAACGTGTTAATGGCCAGAACGCGGCTCATATCTCCTGCCTGCTTTTTTTGCCGGTAGAGCGTCTTCAGGAAGTTCTGCCACAGGTAGCCGTTGTTCTGCTCCGCGAAGACCAGCAGCTTGCCGGAGTCATACAAGCGCAGCAACGTGGCCTCATCCACTGAGGGCATGTCCACCACGCTGACGTTCACCCTGGCCTCGGCGCACTTCTTCGCCGCCGCCAGAGCCTCGTGAACACCGCGGCCACTGCTCACAATTACGGCGCGGTCTTCCGCGCTTTCTCGAAGTACGTAGGCCTTACCGAATTCAAACTCGAAGCTGCTCGGATAAAGGACTGCGGACCCGGTCCGCATGATGCGCACGTACAGCAACCCGCGATTCCCGGCCATGATCCACTGCATCAGCGAGAGCAATTGCTGTGGACAGGAGACGTCAACGATTTTCAAGTGCGCCATGGCATCGAAGGTGGTGCTGTCGTCGTTGCCCATGTGAGTGGCGCCGTTGGTTCGCGTTTCAAAATTTGGCGCAGTGGCCAGAATGGTCAGGTCGAGGCCGTGTCCCTCGGTAAGCCAGCCGTTGCGCGCCCGCATCGATTCCAGACGCTCCTGATACCCAACCGCGATGCGGCGCAGCACCTTCCAATCGACAAACGGACAGAACGTGCTGATCCAAGTGTTGTGGCCGAGGACGGCGAAGGCTTCGCCGATGTTCATCATGTTGGCTTCGGCGACACCTGTATTAAGAGCGCGGTTCTGGTCAACCGCTCCGACTCCGCCCTGAAGACCGCTGGTGGAACCGAGATCCGCGTCAATCGAGACCACGGCTTGGTCGCGGGCAAATACCTTCATCGCCGCGGTGACAATGTCGCTGGCCGCGTATTCCTTCGCGGCGTCGATCTGGGGCAGAAGCGATGCGTCATACTTCACCCGCTTATCTCGGGGCGGGACGCGTCTGGTTAGTACCGGTCCTATAACGTCGGCCGCTGAGATCCGGCCGAGGGAGTCTTTCGCCACTTCGAGGTGCATCTGCCGCGCGATGTCCAGCAGAATTGCGCGCGCACGCTCCCCTTCGGGAGATTCGCCGAGTTGGTTGCAGTAGCGCGCGAAATCCTCCACGCGCTCTTCGCGGCAGTTCGCCTGCTGACCCAATTCCTGCTCCATCAATTTGTTATTGATGGTGACCTTGTGCTTATTCAGAGAATCCGAAAAGCCGCCTTGTCCCTTGGTGGAGTAACAAACGATAGCTGTCGGCTTGCCGTTCCGCGGCCCGTAGCGGAACTCTTCCAAAGCGGCATAGACGCTTTCATAGTCGGTTGCGTCGGCACCGATTACTCGCCAGCCGAATGCGGAAAACACCTTCTCCACATCCGGCATGGGAAAGACCATCCGATCCGAAGTGTCGAGTTGGCCGTTGTTGCGGTCGATCAGGACGCAGAAGTTATCCAGCCGCTTTTGCGGGGCATACATCGCCGTCTCCCAGATCGGCCCTTCCTGCAGTTCACCATCGCCAACCATGCAGTAGGCATTGAAGCGAGGCGCAGTCCGGCCGGCGATGGCAAACCCCTGCGCCACCCCAAAGCCCTGGCCCATGGGTCCGGTCGAGATATGGACGCCGGGCAGAAGCGGCCCCGGATGGCCGTTCAGTATGCTTTCGTAGGAGCGGGAATTCTTCAGGACCGAGCGGTCAAAATATCCCAGATCGGCGTAAATAGAGGCTAGTGCTGCCACCGCATGGCCCTTGCTTAAGACGAATAAATCCTGGCCGCGGAAGGTGGGATCGGCGATATCGAGATCCATGAATCCGCCGTAAAACAAACTAACGAGAGATAGGGTTGCGGAGAAAGCTCCTCCGGAATGCAGTCCCTTGTCCACTGCGTCCCGGCACTGCTCCAGGGTGAGAATTCGAATATCGGAGTCCTTAATAGCGAGCAGTTTCAGGACTCCTTGTCTAACCAGTGGTTCTCGTCTGGTTAGACAGTAATGGCGGGCAGAGATAGCGTCAGCTGTTATTGAGGTACTCATTGTCTATTACTCCTGCATCGCTAACGCAGAGTTACAAGCGGTCCACTAATAAGTATAAGTATGTCGGACTGCTGCACTCAGCCGTATCCACGATCTATCTTTGCCCGCCTCCAGCTGGCAGACTTCACTTCGGTCGCGAGCTGGTCGATAACTTACTTTAGAAAATATACTTTGCCATGGCTTCAGGCATTACCCTTTTATACCTTTGATTGGGAAAACCCTCGCTACCGGCAATCGGATCATTCGAGTAATTTTCGACTTCGACCCGGGCGCCTAGCTGGATTCGCGAATAGTGAGGGACTTCCCAGAGAAAATCCGACCTCTCAAATATTGAGGTATGGTTGCTGCGGGTACCATTGATCAGCGAGAGGAGATTGTAATGGACTCTCTGCGACCCGAGCTTCAAGGAGTTCGAGAGCAATACCGAGCGCCATAAGTACGTATTCTTCTTGTTTATGTTGTCATAGCGTGCGAGGAAGCCGGATTCGAACCATACGAAGCCGGGAACTTTGAAGTTTATGGACGGCCCGAAATTACGTGTCCAGAAATCGAAATAGCTCTCGCGCTCAAAACGGGCAACCAGGGTGACATCCGAGATAGGTCCCCATGCGATCTTCTTTTTGGTCACCTTGCTCAGGCTCAAATAGGGGTTCAGTACGAGAAGGCTTACCCAGTTGTTACCGTTACTGAAAGGAGTTCCGACATTGCGTCCCTGGTACACTTCGGCGTCAACGTAGAGTTCTCCCCAGCTATGGAAGCTGAAATGTTCAAACTGAAAAGTTAAGAGATCATGATCGGTGGTTCCGTAACCGAAGACCGCGTCTGGTTTGGCCCCCGTGGTGTAAAACACTTCGATCTGATTGATGGAGAAAACAGGTTGCAGCTCCTTTTTCTTGGGTGCGGGAGCGGGAGGTGCATCGGGCGGATTGCTCGACGAGTCAGCCGACGGGGCGGCGGCAGTGCTCGGCAAGTCAGTCGGCTGGGGGCTAGTGGTTGACGAGTCAGCCGGCTGCGCGACGGTAGTTGCCCCTGAACTGTCGCCGGCAAAAAGTGCCGGAGTGATCCAAAGAATCAAAAGAACTGCGATGAAGAACGCACCACTCCTTCTCATAATATAGCTCTCCCTTTTAAGGTCCTCTCTTGGGGCATCCGTCTCTGTCGCAGGAATTGTTAAGACGAGATGAATGCCAAGTCTCAGCGAGAGCACAATAACGCGGGGCAGTCGAGGCGCGTTAGGACACTGATGATCGTGGGAGGGTACTTTTTATGGGTGGCGAGAGGAGTTGCGCTGAGTCAGTCGGGATTCGATTTGGCATGTTGCGAAACTCCATAGGACATATGCCCGTGTACTTCTTGAAAAAGCGGCTGAAATAGGAGGGATCCTCAAAACTAAGATGATAGGCAATTTCTGACGCGGACATACCGGAGTAACAAAGCAGCCGCTTGGCCTCAAGCAAGAGGCGTTCCCGGATGATTCGTCCAGCCGGCTTGCCGACCGTCCGCTTCGTGGTCTCAATCAGATAATTCGGCGTGACGTTGAGCATCTCCGCGTAATCAGCAACGGAGGCGATCGCCAGAAACTTGCGCTCGACTAATTGTAAGAACCGATTCGTAAGGAATGCCGCCGACTCATCTTTATGGCTGTTTCCGGGAACCTTCTCTGAGAGTCGTTTGGCCTCGATCAACAGCAGACGAACGTAGGCGTGCAGGGCTGCGTCCTGATCCAACAGGGACGCCTGGAATTCCGCCTGAACCTTCGAGAAGAGTCTGGTGAAATCGGCCGCATGTTCGTTCAAGACGCTGAGGGCCGGCCCGGAGCTCAAGGTCCGAGAAAAGGGAACATCGAGCGAATAGGTGCCAGCGTCTTCGGATCGCCCGGCAAAGAATTCATTGGTAAACAGGATCACGTGGCCGGCAAAGGGAGCGGTCAACTTCCATGAATGGACTTGGCCCGGCGCGATGAAAACCAGCATCGGCGGCTCGATGTCATAAGGCTGGAAATCAACGGAGCAAGTGCCCTGTCCCTCGCTGATCCAAAACACCTCATACAGATCGTGACGATGGGGAGCGTAAACATCCCCTTTTGCATTGTTGAAGGATTCCTCGAAGCTCTCGATGCAAAAACTCCCCCACTTGGCTGAGGGAACCAAGCTAGTGAGCCCGTAAACAGGAATATTTTTCCCGTTACCCATGGTGTGACCGGCTCCGCGGTCGTCCTGGCCAACGACTCGGACTGTCTACAAAATATGCCTTCGTTGCGGCGAGTTCAGTAGGACAAACTTCCGAATTTTTGGCACTTTTTGTGCACAGTCTTCGTGTTTCCTGGGATATGACGAGTTTTCCCAAGCGCGATCTGCGAGCATGACTGGGAAGGCTCGCATCAATTGTTTGGAAGACTCGCATTAATTTTATTGATGTAAAGATACCTCCGGCCATGACACCCGGCAGTGACAGGCGTCACTCTACGTCGTGATCAGCAGCACAGTGATGGGGACGGGCAGCCCGAAACCGCGTTCGCTCTCAGGCGAACGTTGCGGCCGCGTGATCGAACGCTGGGAATTAGCGGTTGCTCGCACTGAAGCCGGGGTATGGCTTCAGGGGAACGAGCGCCAGGACCTCCAGCATTCCGGCCTGGGCCATGGGAAGGCTCCCAATTAGCTCCCGCACGTGCTGCTCGTTTTCGGCTTCCCAGAGGATGCATGCGCCCGGCGTATCGCCGCGCGCCCAAAGCTGCCGAATCGCTCCCTCGGCGTACAGGGTGCGAGCCCGCTGCCATTCCTCCGGAGTCTTTGCCGCGAATTGTGCTTCTGTGAACGCTTCCGATTTTCTACGGGATACGCTTAGAAATTGCATTTCACATCCTCAGTTGGATTTTCACCGTGGCCGTCATGCCGCCCGGTTGGTGACTCGCAGGCCAGAGCGGGGAACCCCCCGAGAACTCCGGCCTGCGGACATCAATCGCAAAAAGCAACCACAACCTCAACTCTTGGAGCCGCCAATCGCCGTGTCACTTGGAGAGGGCGATCATGGTGCCGTCCCAGGTATCGACCTTGCCCTCGTGTTCCACTTCTTCGGAGAACCAGGTTGAGGTTACGTTCTTGCTTTCGGTGTAGAAAATAAATCCGTCACGGCCCATGCAGTGCAGGTCGCCAAAGAAGGATTGTTTCTGTCCGGTGAAGCCAAAAATGCCGACTGGCACCGGAATGCCGACGTTGATTCCCACCATGCCGCCGTCGGTCTCCTTGGCAAACTTGCGAGCGTAGTAGCCGTTCTGGGTATAGATCACTGAGCCATTCGCGAAAGGATTGTCATTCATGATGCGAACGCCTTCCTCGAAGTTCTCCACCCGCTTTACGCAGAGCACCGGCCCGAAAACTTCCTGGCGGCCCACCGACATGGTTTCGGTCACTCGGTCGAGAATGGTGGGCCCGACGAAGAAGCCGTTCTCGCAGCCAGCAGGCAGCTCGGGCTTGCGGCCGTCGAGAACCAGTTCGGCGCCTTCCTTGATTCCTGTCTCAATCCAGTCGAGAACGAACTTCTGGTGACCGGCGTTGACGACCGGGCCCATGCCGGTTGATTTCTCATAGGCTGGCCCAAGATTGATTTCAGCGGCGAGTTCCTTCAGGCGAGCGACGAGTTGGTCGGCGATCGCGTTTTCCACCACCACTACCGGCAGCGCCATGCAGCGCTCTCCGGCGCACCCGCAAAACGCATTGATAATGCCCTGCGCGGTACGTTCCAGCTTGCAATCGCGCAACACCAGAGCGTGGTTCTTCGCCTCGGTTAGTGCTTGCACGCGTTTGCCATTCGCAGCGGCCGTGGCGTAGATGTGCTTGCCGACGGCGGTCGAACCAACGAATGAGACGCCCTTGATCGCGGGATGCCGAAGGAGGATCTCAGCTTCGTTACGGCTGGTCGTGATCACGTTGATCACGCCGGCCGGAAGACCCGCTTCCTGCCACAATTCGGTGAGCCGCAAGGCTGTCTGCGGGCAGAAGCTGGCGGCTTTCAGTACCAGGCAGTTGCCGGTCGCGATGCAGATGGGAGCCATCCATCCTTGCGGGATCATGGCGGGGAAGTTCCAGGGAGCGATGCCGGCGAACACGCCGAGGGGGTGGTTATAGCGCGTGGTGTCGTAGCCGGAGGAGACGTTCATGAGCGCGTCGCCCTTCATGATGTGCGGCGCACCCACCGCAAACTCGATGACTTCCACTACCTTGAGCACATCGCCCATGGACTCATCCCACTTCTTGCCGTTCTCTTTGGCGCAGATGCGGGTCAGCTCGTCGAGATTCTCCTCAACCAACGTCTTCATCTTGAAGAGCACTTGAACACGCTTTCCCACCGGAGTATTGGACCATGCGGGATAGGCCTTCTCGGCGGCCGCGATCGCGAGCTCGACTTCCGCCGCGGTGCACTGCGGAGCGTAGGCGATGACCGCGCCCGTGGAAGGGTTGTAGCAAGGCATGTACTTGCTGGTCTTGGATTCGATCCACTCACCACCGGCAAGGAATTTGAGCCTTGGGGGCCTTTCGCCGCTGATGGGGTCCCGCTTGATTGTGTCTTCCTCGAAGAAGTAACGGTTTTCGGTTGCTATGGTCGGCATGTTCGTTTTCCTTTCCCTTGATGTCTCTTAATGTCTCTTAATATGTGAAGGCGCTAACCGCAGCGCAAAAGATCTTTAGCATTTCTCCTAGCGGCTCACCATATCCGCTTGGAGGCCGGAGTCCTGGGTCTTGCCTGGTTCTTCCAGATGCTGCGAACGCTCCTGAATCGCGCGCCATATCCGCTCTGCAGTCAGCGGCAGATCGCGGATCGACACGCCAGCGGCTTGGTTGACGGCCGCGCCCACGGCGGCGGCAATCGATAGAAGACCGCCCTCGCCCACGCCCTTCGAGCCAAACGGGCCGGGACCGTCGCCGTTTTCGATGAAGACGGATTCCATCACCAGCGGAATATCTTTGATCGTCGGGATGCGATAGTCGAGCGCTCCGAGGTTGACGATGCGGCCGTGCTTGTCGTGCACCATGTGCTCCATGAGCGAGTGGCCAAGGCCCATGATGGCGGAGCCCTCATCCTGGGCTTCCACTTGCAGCGGGTTGAGCGCTTCGCCGACGTCGCTCACCACGACCAGCTTGATCAGATGCACGGTGCCGGTTTCGGGATCGACTTCCAGTTCGGTGGCGACCGCATTGAATTCCCAGAACGACGGATGCGCGCCGAGAGGATGACCCTCGACGGGAGGATTGCTGTAGGTTCCGAGACCGATGATTTCGCCGCGCGTGGGAAGACAAACTTTCAGAGCCTCGGCAAAAGTCATGGTGCGCCCGGGAATTTTCACTTTGCCGGAGTCGACCTCGACCTCGTCGGCTGAAATGTCAAGCTCCTTAGCCATGAGGTCATGGAATTTCGACTTGAGATCGTTGCAGGCGGACAAGATGGCGTTGCCCATGAAGACGGTCGAGCGGCTGGCGGAGGTCGAATTGTCGAAGGGAACAACATTGGTGTCGCCCATGACGATACGGATGCGATCGTAGGGCACGCCGAGATTGTCGGAAGCGAGTTGGGTGTAGACGGTGCGCGCACCCTGGCCCATGTCCGAAGTGCCGGTCAGGATCAGAACGCTGCCGTCGAAGAGCATACGGGCCATGGCCTGCGACGATGCAGCCGTAGAAGAACTTTTCACGCCGAGCGCGATGCCGCGGCCGCGATGTTTCGCCAGGGGAGTGTCCCAGCCGATGTGATCCGCTGCCGCCTCGAGAACCTCAAACCAGTTGCCATCGCACGGCGTCGTATTGGGGACGAACTCCTCGTGGTATTTCGGAAGATTCCGACGGCGGATCTCCACCGGATCAATGCCCAGGCGGGCAGCGGCTTCGGTGAGTTGCGATTCGACTCCCCAGGAACCTTGCGGAGTGCCGAACCCGCGGAATGCGGTGCTCGGCGTAGTATGCGACAGAATCGCGCGCGCCCGGATCTTCACATGCGGGCAGACATAGGGGCCGCCGGCAACGAACGAACCCTTGCTGACCACCCGCGGCGCGACTGCGGCATAGGCGCCAATCAGGTAGTCGGTAGAGACCTCTTGAAAGGTCAGATGGCCTGCGGCGTCGAAGCCGGAGCGCACAGTGGCTCGAGCCGAGGCCCGGCGCACATTTTGGAATGTCTCTTCTAGAGTTAACACCAGCCGGACGGGCCGCTTGAATTTGAGAGCGAGAAACGCCAGCAGCGATTCGTAGAGCGGCCATCCCTTGCCGCCGAAACCGCCCCCCGGATCGGGAGCGATGATGCGTACGCGCGAGAGCGGCCATTTAAACGTGGCGGCCACAACTTTTTGCAGCACGAAAGGATGCTGATTGGGCGACCATATGGTGACGCCGTCTTCATCGGGCGCTGCAATAAAAGCGTGCGGCTCGATGGCGAAGTGCGTCACCATCGGGAAAGAATAGATGTGTTCGAGAACGAATGCGGACTTGGCCGCTTCGATGTTGCCATGTCCCAAATTCCATTCCTTGAAAATATTGGTGTTGGCAAACTTGTCGCCCGGGCGCAGTTCGGGTTCCCGCACCAGCGGCATCTCGGGGTTCAGCGCATCGTCGATCGAGAGCACGGCCGGGAGTTCCTCAAAATCGACTTTGACAGCTTGCGCGCCGATTTGTGCGGCATCGATAGTTTCCGCCGCGACCACGGCCACGGGTTCGCCAAAGAACTTGGTTTCATTCACCGCCAGCAGCGGCCAGTCCATGACCGTCGGACCAAAACGAGGCACCGGCTGGGGCAAATCCGCAGTCGTGACCACGCCGTAAACGCCTTCCACCTTCAGGGCATCGCTGATATCGATGGACTTGATGCGAGCGTGACCGCAATCCAAATGGACCAATTTCAGATGCAGCACATTCTCGAAGCGCAGGTCGGCCGCATAGCGCTGCGCTCCGGTGACGCGCTCCACGCCGCCCACACGAATCGGAGGTTCGCCAGTGAAGCGGTGGTTCTTCATGGCTTCGCCTCCGAGGCGGCAACCACGGCTTCGATCATGCGGTAATACCCGGCGCAGCGGCAGAGATTCCCCGCCAGCCCGTCTTGTATTTCCTCTCGGGTCGGATGAGGAGTCGTCTTCATCAGATATTTCGCGGAGAGGATCATGCCCGGAATGCAGAATCCACACTGCACCGCGCCTTTTTCCAGAAAAGAGGTTTGCAGCGCGTCGAGTTTTCCATCAGGGGCGAGACCTTCAATGGTGAGTACTTCGCCTCCATCTGCTTCGAGCGCCAACACCAGGCACGAATCCACGGCGCGGCCGTTCAAGAGCACGGTGCACGCACCGCATTCGCCTTGCAGGCAGCATTCCTTGGTTCCCGTGAGTCCAAGTTGATCGCGCAGTACATCCAACAAGATGTGGTGGGGGAGAACTTTGACCGAGCGTTCTTCACCATTGACCGTCAGATGAATCCTAACCGCTTCTGCGGCAGTGGCGATCACAGCAAACCCTCCTGGTCGTGCAGCCGCGCGATTGCGGCATCCAGCACACGACGGCTCATGACCATGAGCAAGGCTTCGCGGTATTCGTGACTGGCGCGCACGTCCGAAATGGGAGCGGTGTGAGCAATCAGATTTTCCAGGATGCTGAGTTTTTCGTCCTCTCCGCAATTCGCATCCGCAAGTTTTCCGCTGTCATCGCTTACCAGCAGCGGTGTGGGCGCAACCGCGCCGTAGGCGAAAAGGGTTTGACCGGAGGCCTTCACCAGACACGCGATATTGATCGTCGCCAGATCGACTCCCAGCCGCCGCGTCGCTCGCGCAAAGGCCGCTCCCTGACGCTGTTTAGCGAACGGGAGATCGATCGATTCCACGAGCTCTCCACGCTCCATCGCAGTTCGGCCCGGGCCCTTGAAGAAATGAGCAAGCGGTATGCTGCGAGGTCCGGTGGCGTTTACCAGGTTGACCACCGCTCCGTACACCAGCAGAGGCGGAGCGGTGTCCGCGGCGGGTGAAGCGTTGCAGATATTTCCCGCCAGAGTGGCGCGATTACGAATTTGTATGGAGCCTACCTCGTGTGCCGCTTCCGCAAGAGCAGGAAAGCGGCTTCGCACACGCTCATCGGCAACCAAGTCGGCCATAACGGTTCGTGCACCCACCCGCAGGCGGGTGTCGGTTTCGAGGATGTCCGCGTGAAGAGCAGGTACTCTCTTCAGGTCGATTACGATTGCAGGAAGCACCCTGCCAGTGCGAAGCCGCACTACAACATCGGTCCCGCCAGCGAGTATGGTCGCGGCTGGGCCATACTCGTTCAACAACGCCAGCGCTTCATTCAGGCTTTCCGGACGCGCGTAGGCAAACGATCTCATGCGGATGGACCTCGGCGTTCAGAGTCAGCCGCCCACCTGAGCGGTTGCTGTGGCGCCCAATGCGGGGTTCTTGTCGAGTACTTCTTCCAGTTGGTCAAAGAGCACTAGCGGGTTCTTGGCGCGAATCAAATAATAGGGTCGTTCTGCAAAGCGCTTGCAGAACGCGGCCCGCTTTGCCCGCCGCGCATCGCTATCCAGCAAGGGCATTACGAGTCCGGGTGCGAGCAATTCCTTCACGCCCAGGTAGTCCATCAGCGAGTGGAAAGTCTGGAAGTTCCGTTCGAATGGAATCATCGACACCGTTTTGGAATCGAAGTTTCCATCGATCGAAGGAATCACTACCAAGTCTACATTGCTGGGCGAATCGTAGTTTACGAACTCGGGAGTCTTGTCGAAGAACTTCGCCACCCCTTGATCCTGATCGAGCTTGTCGGCGCGCTCCGTGCCCTTGGCCCGTTCGCGCAGAAACACGCTTTTCGATCCCATCACGGCCCAGCCGCGTTCATCCGTTACCGTGGTTTCAGTGGAGACGACCAGAGCGCCACGCTTGGAGCCCTCGATTTGCGCCATGGACTTTCCATGATTCGATTCGCCGCCCAGGAACATGATGGTAAGGTCGCGGTAACGAATGGCCGAGGCGTGGAAGGGATGCAGCCCAACTTCCTCCATCTTCGCCGCGATCATACTTACGAGGATCTTCTGGAGTTCGCCCGGAAACCACTCTCCGCGCAAGGTCAGAGTGCCGTCTTCACAAAGGATATTCTTCGCGGGAAGATCCTGATTCCACACAATGTCAGGCTTGGGGCGAGTGACGACGCGTTCAATGTTTACGTTGGCCAGCCGGTAGTTCAGGAAGGTCATGGTCTCCAGCACGTGGTGACATGGCTTCGATCCGAACACGTCGATGCGTAACCGGGCTGCTCCAGAAGACATTTCTTGTGAAAACTGCAACATTAGGAGTTCCTCAATGAAATCGTTGGGGAGGATCTGGCCGGTGATCCCCTGTTTCGTTTAGCTATGCTCCGCCGACCTTGGCTCGCCGCGTCTGAAGAATATAGAGGCGCCCTTTTTCGAACGCCCACTCGATGTCCTGCGGATAGCGGTAGTGTTCCTCGATCATGCACGACGCTCTACAGAGTTCGCGCAGTTGCGAGCGCGACAGCGTCGGCTGGTGCGCCTTTTCCGTCGAATTCTTCACCCATTGCCGGCCGCCGCCTTCCGCCTCGATGCAGGTTTCAACCTTGTTGGCGATCTTTTCCTCTCTTACGGCCACCGAATCTGGCGGGCACTCGGGACATGTCTTCGTTCCGTAATCGCGGCATTGTTTCCGCAGGACATAAAAATCGCTCGAACACCTGCCGGAGACGACCGTCTCCCCTAATCCCCAGTTCGACTCAATCACAATTTCTTCTTTGCAACGGTTGATCGGATTCTGGGTGAACAGAACCCCCGCAATCTCGGAATTCACCATCAGTTGAATCGTGGGCGCAATGACCGCCTTGTCGTGCTCCAGGTGCTTGGTGAGGCGCGTAAAGGCCGCACGAGTCGACCAGACCGACGCCCAAACGTCTTTGACTCTTGCGATGACGTTGTTCGCTCCCTTGACGTAATGGAAAGTGTCCATCAGCCCGGGAAACGATGAGATCGGAGAGTCCTTGATTGCGACCGATGAGCGGACGGCAACGAAAGCCTCGCCTCCCTGCGAAAGGTCGCGGTAATTCGACGTGATCTCGTCTTGAATCTCGCGCGGCACGGGCGCCTCCATGATCAGATCCCGGATAGACTGGGTTTTGCATTCCAGGTCCTGGTAGTTCTCCGCATTCAGCGTGGCCGCGATAGCATCGATGCGCGCGCGGAGATGGTTTGCCTCCAGATGGTGGTAATAGGAATTTCCGAGAACGCTGAATCCATCCGGGACATTCAAACTCAGCTTCGTGAGTTCGCCCAGGTTGGCAGCCTTTCCTCCGCATTCCTCGACCATCTCTTTGGTGAGTTGCGCAAGGCGCTTAACAAACTTTGCGGTTGTCTCCTGCTCGGGAGCCGCAGCATCGGGGTTGGACACACTGATCGCCATTTTTGTTCCTTCGTTCGAGCCCTCGCCATGGTCCCGGCCCCAAGCTCTTTCTGGACCCTCATGACGACCGCAGGCTACTGTTATATCGATATCTCGAAGGCTGCGAAAGGTGGTAGGACGCCGCACGATGATCGTCGGTACTTTTTATGGGTCGGGTACTCCCTGGTAGGATGCGCGGTGGGACAAGGCACAAGCCCCTGATCCATAAAAAGTGCCAACTATCGCCGGGGGCATCCTAACTCCATTGCCTGCTTTAGACTACACTTTTTCTAGTTCGCGATCCTGTTCCGACGAGCGGCATTCATTTGCAGGACTACCCGCCAGGGTTGCGGCATTTCGGTTGTGGAATTCGCCGGTCGCAACGGTACGGAAGGAATTCGCCGCCGGGACGAAGGACTGCCCACCGGCCGCTCCGCGGTCGCAAGCGTGTTCCGGTGTGCGGCAGGCAACTTAGCTTTCTACTCTTGGAGGATTTAATGGGTGCTGATTATTCGAGCTTTCAACTAAAGGACAAAATCGCCATCGTGACCGGCCCATCGCAGGGCATTGGACGTGCCATCGCGCTCGGCTTCGCACAAGCGGGTGCTCACCTCGTTCTCGCCGAGCATCCTGCGCTGCATCAGGAAGAGCTCAAAGAGGTGAAGGCTGAAATTGAATCCCTGGGCCGCAAGGCGGTGATCGCGCTTACCGACATCTCAAAGGTCGATCAGGTTCGCGCCATGGTCGACAAAGCGGTGCAGAGCTTCGGCCGGCTGGACATCCTCGTCAATAGCGCAGGCTGGACGTGCAACGGTCCGGCCTTGGATGTGACGGAAGAGGACTACGACAAGACCGTCGATTCAACCGTGAAAGGCACATTCTTTGCCTGTCAGGCGGCGGCTCGAGTCATGATCCCGCAAGGCGGTGGAAGGATCGTCAATATCGGGTCGAACTTTGCCGTCTCCGCCTGGAAAGGCCGCGTTGTCTACTGCGGCGCCAAGGCTGACGTACACGAGTTGTCGCGTGCCATGTCGCTCGAATGGGCGAGTCAGGGTGTGGTCGTGAACGTTGTCGCTCCCTGCATTACCGAGACGGCGTCGCGCAAGCCGATTATCGAGAAACCTGGATACAAAGAGTGGGTCACCAAAGAAAAATTGCCCAGTGGCCGCTGGAATCAGCCGGAAGATCTGGTCGGAGCAACTCTCTTCCTCTGCAGTCCGATGGCGGCCCAGGTTGTCGGACATATCTTGTTTGTGGACGGCGGTTGGACGATTCACTAAGGTCGTCACCGCTTGATGTCATACGGTGGAGGGACGGGCGTCTCGCCCGCCCAGCCGGGCGGGGACGCCCGGCTCTCCACTGGCAAGCCAAAACCGGGAGGTCCCATGAAGCGCAATCCCATCCTCGATTTCGAAATCGACAAGTCCAAAATTCAATACGTTGGCCACGATCTCCAGCGTCCGGAGTGCATTCTCGCCGAGCCCGACGGAACGCTGTGGGCGGCTGACGCGCGTGGCGGCGTCGCCAAAATCAGTCCGGATGGCACGCAGACGATCATCACGCAAAAGCATTCGGCAGACTTTGGCAAGGCTGCGGATGAAGCAACCCAATACCTGACCGGAACCCTGCCCAATGGCCTCGCCTTCGCCAGGAATGGCGACATCCTGATTTCAAACTTCGGCACCGACTGCCTGGAAATCATGTCCCGCGATGGTTCAACCCGCGTGCTCGCCGACAGCATTGACGGCGAGCCGATCGGGAAAGTGAACTTTGTGCTCCGCGATTCCGAGGATCGCATCTGGATTACCGTCACCACGCGAATCAAGAACTGGATGCATGCTTTACGCACCGATCTTCCCGATGGTTACATCGCGCGCTACATCGATGGCAAGTTCCACATCGTCGCTGACGGTTTCCGCTTTACGAATGAGATCCGCTTCGACGCGAAAGAAGAATGGCTGTATGTCGTCGAGACGACCGGCGGATGCATCAGCCGATTGCGGGTGGATCGGAACGGCAAGTTCTCTGGGCGGGAGGTCTTCGGTCCGACGAATCTTGGCAAGGGCGCATGGCCCGATGGCATTGCCTTCGACAGCTATGGGAACCTCTGGGGAACCATGGTGTACTCCGACAAGTTGTTTGTACTTACGCCGGAAGGCGACCTGAAAATCCTGCTCGACGAGGGCGATCCGCAGAAAGTGGCGGCGCTTGAGAAACAGTTTTTTGCCGGTCAGGTGACACAGGAAGTATTGTTTGCCACCGGCCAGGGAATTGCTCCCTGGATGGCCAGCGTCACCTTCGGCGGTTCCGATCTGCGTACGGTTTACATCGGCGCGCTTAAAGAGAAACGCATTCCGAGCTTCCGCGTTCCCATTCCGGGCCTGCCCATGGTCCACTGGCGGGAAGCGGCGCTGCACACGGATTTGCGCGTTCCGGTTAAAAGTTGAAAGGAGAGTCCGCTTATGACAGTCACGGCCGCAACCGCATTGGAACAGGTTACGAAGAACGTATTCACGACGACCAAGATCCGCGGGTGTAATCCGAGCATCGTGTTTACAAAAGAAGGCTCGGTGTTCATTGACACCGCGCAATGGCTTACGACTCTTCTGGAGATGAAAGAGTTTGCCTTACAGAAAGGGCCGATTCGTTACCTGATCAACACCGAAGCGCACATTGACCATATCTTCGGGAATCATTGGTTCGCGGGCGTATGCCCGGTCATCGGTCACGAGAAACTGCACGAGATCTTCTGGCAAGTTCCCGGCGACATGAACGCTTACGACTACAGCGTCGATGTCATCAAGCGTCAGGATCCCGGAGCTTTGCACTTGATGCCGTCGCAAAAGGACTATGTTTTCAACCCGCCCTCGATTACTTTCAGCGATCGCATGTCATTCAAGCTCGGCGATCATACTTTTAAGCTATACTTCACTCCGGGACATTCGCCATCGCAGATCTGCGTTCACGTTCCTGAGGAAAGAGTGGTCTTCGTTGGCGACACAATTTTCGCGAACTGCCAGATGTGGCTGCACTCCGGCGACATCGACCAGCTCGTCGCCTCATTGAAATTCCTCGGAACGCTGGACGTGGATCACATCGTTCCCGGCCACGGCCCGGTCGTCACCAAGGATTACCTGAACGTGCAGCTCGGGTTCATCTACGAATGGATCGGCGCAGTTGCCGCAGGCATCTCCAAGGGCTGGAGCCAGGACGAGTGCATCGAGAGGATCAACTTCAAAAGCCGTTACCCCGTCGATATCGGGCAAGATGAGTCGATGGACTACATCCAGCGGACAAACGTGATCAAGTGCTACAAGTACATCACCACGGAGCGTTCTGGCCAGTAGAGCTTGCTTCGTAAGAACTTGCTTCGTAAATCGGTTACTTTTTCTTTCGGGGGGGTACCCCCCCTCCCCCATACCCGGTCTATTGGAATCATCGAGTTACGGGGATTTGCTCTCCAGGTCTTTGATTCTAAGTGGTTTAACTTACAAAGTCTTGATAACAAAGGAGTTATTGGCGAGTAAGACTTCGGATTCCCTTTAGGATCAAAGAGTTGGATTGACTAAGTCGCGCAAAGTCTTGATTTCAAAGAACTTGAATATTTGACCGCCTACCGCCGCGCTGGGCTTCAGTAACCTCTATTATAGCCCCTGATGTCAAGCCAAATCGGGTGATTTCGGGTCCCTGCGACCCACGCCAAGGGTCGTAAGTGCATGGGGATTTATCAACAGCTATCCCGGCCAATAACGTAGGAATACAATCACCGTCACATGCACGCCGTCCTAGTAACTGCGCTGATAGTCTTGCTTTACCTGAATCCGATTCTGATTGCGTGGATTTGGCTTAGACAGGTGACGAGACGCAGACCAGTGTGCCCAATGTGGAGGTCGGCCATGTCATGGCTCTCGCTGTCCCTCGCAACGATTGCGGTGGTGATTTTTTGGACGGCCACTCTCGGAAGCCACTATCCCGAGCCATCATCGCGCAGCGCCCTACGACTCGGCCTATATTCAAGCCTGACTTTCGCAACTGGCGCAATCGTTACTGCTTTCCTTGGCGAGGGGAATGAACGGAAATGGGCCGCCATTTCCGCATTCATCGTCCCTCTTAATTGGGTGATGTGGGCCGCCTTTCAGTGACATCAAGATGGCCGCCGTTAGCAGGCGTATGTGTTGAAAAAGGAACCAAAGCCGTAATTTCGGTGAATTTCCGTGTCTACGGCAAACGAACATTCAATAACTTACGATCAAATTTCGCTGCTGAAATTCCCTGGGAGGAGTTTCCCAACGGCTACGCCTGCTCATATCGGCAACGCCGTTTTGCCTCGCTTGCATGGCAGTCCGTTATTCCGTCCGTGCCGTCACACTGACCTGTGATTTCGGTCACTGGACCTCGTAACCAAAGCGGGATAACCTTGGCTCGAATTTCCGAGTCCTTCTCTCCTCGTAGTCGGCCCCGCAAGATCAATCAAGGCCACTCGGAAATGTTCCGGGTTTCAGGTGTGGGAGCGTTTTGTTGGAGGCTCCAAATGGGGAACCGGTTTGAGTTTGACCCATTGCACAAAATCTTGCTCGTGCGGGCCGAGGGGCGGCTCACGGATGAATCGCTGGCAGAGTTTTACCGGACGGCGCATAAGTACTGGGCCGCAACCGATGCCAGCGCCTCCATTTCGGACTACTCAGCCGTAACGGATTGGGATGTATCCGCCGAACTCATACGCGAATTGGCAAATGAGGAACCAGCCGTGACCGACCCGTCCAAGCGTCCTCGCGTTGTCATTGCGCCGACCGCGGTTGGATTTGGTCTATCGCGCATGTTCCAGATCGTGGGGGAGGCTAAACGGCCACTGTTTAACGTCGTCCGCACCATGGACGAGGCGTTGGCAGCACTCGGCATTCAATCCGCTCACTTCGAGCCGTTAGACTAGCGTCAGGCCGGTTGACGCAGGCGTTGGTGGGCTCGGATTCGCCAGCGGAACTGACAGCTTTTAAAGTCAGCTCTAAAGTCAACTCTTGCTGGTGGAGAGCCGGGCGTCGCCGCCCGGCTGGACGAGCGAGTCGCCCGTCTCTCCACCGTACAAGATCAAGGGATAGGATCAGACCGTTGCCAGCTCGGGTTTCCTGGCAGCGTGCTTGATCATTCCCAGCAGCACTTCGACAGTTTTGTCGACAAACACTGGGTCATTGATATTGGCATCGATCTCAATGATCGGAATGCCCTTTTTCACCAGCTTCTTAATGGTGTTGAAACATGCCTGGTTAGCCTCAACATCCCAGAACTCGCCGCCGGGGCTATCCAGCATGGAGACACCTGTCAACGGAATAAGAATGGCGACCTCTTCGGTGGTATGCGCATTCGCCGCACGAGCGATCAGTTCGCCGATCTTCGTGTTTTCCTCGACATTGGTGCGCATGAGGGTCACGTTCGGGTTCCACTTGTAGAGTTTCCGCGACTGGTACTTGGGAGGCATGGTTTCCACGCCCCAGAAGTTCGCCATATCGACGCAGCCCGGAACGATGATGGTAGGGATGCCTTTTTTCGCAGCCGCCATCAGGCGATCGGGGCCAGCCGACATCACGCCGCCGCATACGGAGTCCGCCAATTCGGTGGTGGTGAAGTCGAAGTTGGCGTTGACCAGGCCGTCTTCGATCAATCCTTCCATCACCTTGCCGCCGGTGCCGGTGGCGTGGAAGACCAGGACTTCGTAGCCCTCTTTCTCAAAGACCTGCTTGGCCCTGTCGACCGCCTTGGTGGTGTTGCCGAACATGCTGGCGGTGATGACCTGCCGGTGCTCGTCGATTTTCGGACGCTCCTGTTTCACGGCTCCAGCAATGGCTCCGGCAGCATTCGAATAGACGAGCTTGCTGATGCGGTTCATTCCGGCCACATCGACAATCGAGGAGACCATCATGATATCTTTGGTGCCCACATAGGCGGACACATCTTCGCTGGCTACCGTGCTCACCATGAGCTTAGGGAAGCCGACGGGCAGCGCCCGCATGGATGCGCTGGCGATGGAAGTGCCTCCGCTGCCTGCCATGCCCAGGATGCCGTTGATTTTGCCTTCGTTGTAAAGCTTCCGGACAACCTTGGTCAGGCCTTTCGTCATGGTTTCCATGCAGTAGTCTTTCTTCTGTTCTGCCTGCATGGTCTTGAGATCGCCGCCACCGGCTTTGGCAACTTCGCCGCGGGAAATATCAGGGTGGATGCCGGTAGCTTCCCCGAGTACGCCGAAATCTACGACCAGGGTTTTCACGCCCTGTTGCTCGATTAGTTGTTTAACATACGAAAAGTCTTCGCCTTTTGTATCCATGGCGCCTACAAGTAATACGGTTTTCGGCATGGCATTACCTCTTTTCCAATGTATGTGGATTTGGTTTGGAAATGGTCGTGCATGATTCTGTTCCTAGAGTGTGTTTCATAAATGCCTTTCAGCCTAGAGAGCGCGTTCCTCAGGGGCTAAAGCCCGCATTTCTGAAGGCCCTAATCGGCACGGCTAAAGCCGTGCCCTACCCAAAACCAATTTACGAAACACGTTCTACTAAGTCCTTCTAAGCTTTCATCACCAGATGTCCCCCCTCGATGCTCGCCTGCGGAACGCACGAGTACACGTCGACGCGAGCACAGAAGGAAATTTCTTCCTGCAGACCGAGCTCGGCCATAACCAGGCCGCTCTCGCTCTCGCGAAATGCTAGGTCTACAGGAAGCGCCTCGTTGACGGCTTGGGCAATCAGGGCTCCGTCTCCGACTTCGGCATCGGGCAGCAAGGCGCGCAGACGCTTGACGAAAGCTCCCGCAAAATAGGTGTCGTCAAGAATCGGCATGCCTCTTCGTCCCGCGCATGCCACCACAATTCCGGTTCCGGAGTCGGCGAGCTTTCTTCCGTCGCTGATATTTCCCCGTACCATTCGGGCTGGGTCGGGCGTCGGCAAGCCACCATTCGATAGCAGCTCGGCGGCTTTGGAGACGCATGCGCTCAGGTTCAGAAAACTGCCGGCTAAAACCACTCCGCCGAGCGACATGAGCAACTTCACCAGTTTGGTGCCGTTGGAAGTGGTGTGCACCACGCTCCTGCCCTGAATCCGGTCCTTCGCCCTGAGCAGTGCTAATGGCGAGTTGTCGAAATCGAAGCCTGGAATCGGCAACGCACCCTGCTCGCCCATCGCGAGCAAGTTGAACTGCCGCCGCAAAGCGCGTGCTTCCTCCACGTCGCCGGTCAGATAAATAGTATTTCCGCCCTCGGCGAGGAAAGTGGTCATGACCGAAGTGGCCCGCAGCACATCCACCGCGATCCACAACCCGGGCTGTTGATTCCGGGCGGAAGTATGATCAAGCGCTACATCGATCCACATGGGTATCCGTGATAACTAGCGTGATAACTTGCTCGATAACTAGCATGATAACTTGCCTTATAACTATGGGAGACGCACCGGAATGATGCGTCTCCCGAATGGAATGGTTAGTGCGCAACCAGCATGTGCGTGAAGGCTTCGACTTGCTCCTTGATCGCACGTTCGGTGGGCAGTCTTTCCACGCTGGAAGCGCCGAAGAAGCCGGCAATTCCTGGCATCATGGAGAGCGCCTTGTGAACGTTATCGGGCTCGTCGAACGGGCCTCCGTGGCAGAGCACGATGATGTCGTTGCGGACTTGCTTGGCCGCTTTCAGGATGGACTTCACCGTGTCCACAGCATCCTTCAACGAGAGGGCCACGCCTGCTCCGATCGAGCCGGCGGTGGTCAGGCCTACGTGTGCTACCAGCATGTCAGCGCCTGCATTCACCATGTCCACGGCCTGCTTCTCGTCGAAAACGTACGGCGAGGTGAACAGGTCCATTTCGTGGGCAATGCGAATCCATTCGATTTCCTTGTCATAGCCCATTCCCGTGGCTTCGATGTTTTTTCTGAAGTTGCCATCGATCAGGCCAACCGTCGGGAAGTTTTGCACGCCACTGAACTGGTTCCGCTTCACTTCCTCCAGGAAAACATCGGGCAGACGGAACGGGTCGGTGCCGTTGATGCCCGCGAGGACCGGGACCTTCTTTATGACTGGAATCACCTCATGCCCCATGTCGAGCACAATGCCATTGGCATCGCCATAGGCTAGCAATCCGGCCAACGAGCCGCGGCCGGCCATGCGGTATCTGCCGGAGTTGTAGATGATGAGGAGATCAATGCCACCAGCTTCCGCCATCTTGGCGGAGATGCCGGTGCCAGCGCCGCCACCAATAATGGGTTCGCCATGCTTGATCTTTGCACGAAACCGCTTGAGCATTTCTTCTCTTGGAACAGCCTTACTCATAGTTAAAACCTCCTGCTATTTATGTTGGATTCTTCTGCTACTGGGAACACGAAGGCGCTCACCGGGAGAATCAAAAGGACTGCGATAGGGAACGCACTGCTGCTCCTCATATAGCCTTTCCTGTTGACTTCTCCTGGCGCACCTGTCTCTTTGGTTATTCGGTATTTGTGAGTGGCTAGGAACACCAAGTTTTCGACGAGAGCACAGTAGCGCCGGGCAGGTCAGGAGCGGTAGGACACTGATGACCGGGAGAGGGTACTTTTTATGGGTGGCTGGTTGTGGGTGGCTGAGGAGCTGCGCGGGGAACTGGAGCCTAAGCCGTTGCAATCTCAGGAGATCCTTATACTTCCGGGACTTGCGCTTCGGCTTATCTTGCCGGGATGGAGACGGCGTTTCTTGGGGCCTGGGCGTGGGTGATGCGATCTTCGATTCTGGACACGAACTTTGGCAAGTGTCCCTTTACCATTTGCTGGAGGCCAGGCCCAAACTCGTGGTAGAGGTTACTCCCGGCGTCGCCGCCAATCGTCGAACCAAAATTGTTGAAGGTATCCGAAGTAGATCGCGCCCAAGAGGGACGGTAAGCAGCGTGCATGGCGACCGAAGACATCACGCCGAGGAAGTACCGAGTGTTCAGCCGCCCTTTTCCGGAGTTGTCACGCGTGACAAAAACGCGCGAAGCTGCGTAGGAAGCCCGCCCCATAAAACTGTTGCTCATCGAAGAGTAATAACGTGAGTCCGGTTTGAGCAAGGGCGGATACATGGACTTACCAACAAAGTTGCGGGAGCCTTCTGGAGTAAACGCCGCTTTAAGGGGAGCGGTTAAGCGGGGCTGCAATCCCGGTTCTGTTTCGCGCGTTGCGCCTGCGCTCACGCCAAACGCGCCCGGTGTCAAAGGCGAACGCGCATCATTGACCAACGGGAGAAAGACCAACGTGTGAAATCGCTCGGCTTGGGTTGGAGGCTGCACCGACGACGGAGCATCGGGAAGTGATCTCCAGGTACTTATCTCCTGATGCTGCAGTTCGGGTGAGTTTGAGCCGTAAGGCTGTAATCCCTGAAGCAAGTCAGCAGAAGGACGTTTCTGGCCCAAGGCCCCGCAAGCGGCCAATAAGATGAGAGGAATGACCCGGATTGGCGCGGTTCGCTTCACCATAGCTCGCTCCTCGAGAGCGGCAAGGGGTTTTTGGGCTCATGGGCGATTCGGCTCGGAGCACACCTCGACGCTAGCACCCCACGAGCCGTTCGTCTGAGCAAGAATGCTCACCCCCGGGAGGCAGAGACTTCGTCGATGGAAGAGACAGTCCGCGAAACTGCCTGTTTGTACATCATCTTTATGTACATCATCGCGTCCGCAAATGTTGCGAAAAAGATTTTTGGCCAGGAGTGGGCGTGAGGGCCATAATGCTCACGAGGTGGGCTATGCGTTTTCTCCTGGTCGTTTCCGGTTTGCTGGGACTTGCCGTTTGGGGGACAGCTCAGAAGACTGAGATTAAGAGCAGTCCGATCAGGCCAGCCCCGGCTGAATCAGGTCAAGCGATGTTCGTGGAGTACTGCGCTGTCTGTCATGGTAAAGATGCGAAGGGCGCTGGCCCAGCGCTTTCGGCGTTGAAGGTGCCACCGACTGATCTCACCACGCTGGCAAAACGAAACCGGGGAAGCTTCCCATCGGCGCACGTCTCCAACGTCATTCGTCTGGGAGGGGATGTGGTGGCGCATGGTTCTAAAGACATGCCAATGTGGGGTCCAGCGTTCTCATCCCTGGTTCCACATTCCGATGCGGTTGTTCAACAGCGCATCGCCAATCTGACCAAGTACATAAAATCGTTGCAGGAAAAGTAAAAGATCTCCGCTCCGGCTTCAGCGCCGCAGGAAATAGATTCGATTCGTCCAGTTCCAATTGCCGGTTTCTCTTGCCAGCCTGGTCAGGGCCCAGACCAAACCGCCGATATCGGCGGGCGAAATTGTTTTTTCGTCCACAAAAATCACGCCGCCGTGCGTTCGCCCTTCTTCCGCCCAAGTTTTGAGCAGAGGAGGAATTGTCCTCCGGTCATAAGTAACCAGCGTGAATCCCTGGGCGGCGGCTTCTCGCAAACAAGCGGAGTCCTCCTGTCCCAGGAAGCGCCCATCTTCCCATTCCACCAGACAACGAATTTCTATCGCGCGATTGCGGCGACGGAGACCATTCGCCACCTCAGGTGAGATATGCTCATCGAGAAGAAGCTTGAGCATTTCCGTTTTTCGCCGCTTTCCTGGGAACGAATTCGGCGGCCTGCGGCAACATCCGCTTCAGCGCTTCAAAATCCGTCGACTCATTCTCAGCCATAGCAGCATTGATTTCTTCGGGAAACGCCTCCGCATAGTTGACCGCTGCCCGGACTTTCACTTCAGGCCACTTGAGATGTCCCGCTACGGCCGACACATCTTTCTTATAGCTATGGACGAGCAGCATGACCTCCCACACGGCGAGCGTGCTCCCTTGCAGGCAGGCTTGCCGGCCGGCGGGCGAATCTCGAAAGTCGATGAATCCAAATTCCGACCGGCGCAAGCCTTCCTCCACCAGGCGCGCACTGGCGTCGCTGGGAGTCCATCCATGCCGATTGGCCATGCGTTTGAGGCGCTTTCCGCTCTCCGCCGGCAGGCGCATACTGATGACCATCGAATGGGCTGATCTCATGGCAATCTCCAAGTTGTAACTCTTGTAAGCATTGTAACATATGGGACTGAGCGCTACTTCCGCGTACCCAGCACGGGCAGGTCAGACAGCGGCAGAATTGCCGACGCACCAACACCTGCCAAGGCGGCCTAAGTCTTTCCAAGCTGACTCCAGCCGACACCGTCCAGTCCGAGCCATGAAAATCAACAGCCCGGGTCCTTCACGGGTCCTGGTGGTTGCCCACGATCGAGCGGCTGTGGACGTTTCTGTGCAAAAATGGGAAAGAATTTAATCTCCCATTCATTAAACGTTAATGATTCAATGGTTTGCGTTTCTGGATTTTGATCCAGCGAAGAGGGTCGATTGCACCGAAAAGGGGCATTGACAATTGTCGACCAAATCTCTAGTGTTGCGTTCGTCGACGGCTGAAAGGGTTGGCTTAAATAAACCTTTGCCAGTCCGAAGTAGGCTGAGTGATCAGCTCGGCGGGGTAACCCGAGGAGCAGCCAGACCTGAAAAAACCGACCGACCCTGCGAGGGGTAGTTGGGGTTTGGGACCGCGAAAGCGGTGATCGCATCAAGGGCTGTGACGGTGCATGTCTCCACGCTGTTGGCTTCCTCGCAGGAGCTGGCGGCTAGAGCATAACCAATGTCACAGCCTTTACCTTTTCCCCGGTATTCTCACTACCGCAAAACTGGTCGCCCAGAAAAGCATCCTTCCCGGTCCGCCCTTTTCAACAAAAATTGTTCACGACCATTTCAAGCCTGATGCGCCCGCAGGTATTAAGCCTCGCCCTCACGCGACCGTTCGCAGGCTGCTTCGTAACCGGAGCAAAACCGATCCCAGCGCGGCTATCCCAGCGAGCCAGATGGCAAGTGCCAAATTCACTACCCAGCCCGGCACGGCCCCGACGCGACGCAACAGAAACGGCAGAAAATTCCATGTCGTGACGTGAACATAATCCCACTGGTCCCATGCCATAGCCTGGGTGTTCAAGCCCCAGGCATCCATCTTTCCCAAAGCGAAGGCGATGATGTTCTTGAAACGCAGAGCAATCACAAACGTCGGATGTCCGAACGTCTCCATCTGGTAAATTTCGAGCGGCAACCAGAAGGCCAACGATGCTAACTGAATCATCAGGCTGGCCGTGGTCAGCACCCATCCCGCGCGCCAGACGGTTTTTCCCAGAGCTTCTCGATAGCGCAGGAGCAGGGGCAGAGCGACGAGTGTTACCAGTTCGACGGCTGTGGAAACATAGCGATCGCCCCAGGCAAAGTCGCCGCTCCAGTAGGTGTATCTCGCGTAAAAGCAGATATAGGCCAGCAATAGGAGAAGAGAGGTCGCGCCATACGCGCGTAGCTCTGGGCTCAGGCGCTTCCACAGCCATGCCAGGAGGAAAATTGCCAGCACGAGAAGAGGATCGAAGAGAAAAATGGACTTTTCCGGCTGGAACAGCGCGCCGAGAACGCCGGTGTGAAAGGGCGTGCTCCAGGGAAAGTTTGCGGGCAACGTGGGATCACGCTGGCGGAATTCCCGAGCGGAGAGGGATACGTAGGTATTGGTAAAGGATCCGAAGCGGTAAAACTGGTAGGCACGATCGAGCACAAGAAAGAACAAGTAAACAGGTGCGGCGACTTTGCAGTAGGCGAGGAAACGCTGCCACGTTCGTTTGAAACTTGCTCCTTCGAACCCAAGCACGAGTAAGACAAAGATCCCCGCCGCGATAAGATCCATCCCAGTGGTGAGACGCGTAAGCAGGTTTAGCCCCAGCGCGCCGGAGCCGATGAAAAGCGCGCGCCGGCTGTCGGTGCGCAGCCACTCGTACTGAAATGAAAATCCAGTGAGCGTCAGCAACATGATGTAGTTGTTCTCCATCATGTTCTGCGCGTAGTGAAGATGGGTGGTGCAGAACATCAACGCCAGCACGCCGGCCACGGACTCTTTCATGCCAAAGCGCAACTGGCCGAGCAGGCGGAAGGCGATCAGCGCGGTAAGAATGTTCACCAGAATGCCGATGAGGTAGCTGACCACAATGCTGCGCACGGCAGGGTCGTCGCCGTAATCGGAGAAGATAGACCATTGCTCCATCCACGTGCCCAGAAGATCGGCGGGCAGCATGAGCAGCGACTGGCCGATGCCATACGAGCTATAAAGACGCCCGCCCCGGCCGTGCAGGCCAAACTCGGGATACTCGTTGGGGAAAACCTGCGGCTCCGCGGTCCAGAGCCAATGCGTGGTTTGCAGCCGATGCATCGTGTCGGCCGTCCCCAACTCGCCCGATTGCACTACGAAGGCGAGCAGTCCCGCGGTCACACACAAGAGAAAAAGTGGATCGCGCAGCCATCGTCCGAGGCGGGAAGTCATCGTTTGGATGGTAATTCGAAAGGTGTAATTTAAGAAGTATGAGCGCGTCGCCTGAGTTGTGCGAGTACTTGGTCTTACCGGTTCTGACGACGAACCGTTAGCCTCGACTTCTTCTCATGTGCTGCGGGCGCTTCATCAGTACAATCAGCGGGATAATGGCCAGAAATAAAATGCCCATGATGCGAAACACTTCCACATAGCTCAACAGGGACGCCTGCTGTTGGAGCACCCGATAGAGGAGGGCATAGGCCTTTTGCCTGGCGCTTACGCCGTCGATGCCGCTTTGTTGGATGAAGTTGGTCATGTGATCGAGCGCTTGCCGGCTAATCAGATTTGAAGCATTCACGTGGGACGACAGAACGGTCTGATGAAACTGGGAGCGTCGTGTGATGCAAGTGGTCACAAACGAGATCCCCATGCTGGCTCCAATGTTGCGCATCACGCTGAACAGGCTGGTGGCATAGCCTGTCTCCGCTTGAGGAATCGAGCCCATAGTCAACGTGGTCAGGGGCACGAACAGGAATGCCATCCCGACTCCCTGCGTGATCTGGTACCAGAAGATATCCCACGTACCGGACTGCAACGCCATATGGGAGTAGCCGAAGAACGCCAGACCCGCCGTGCCAAATCCAAAGGCCAACATCCGGCGCTCGTCCCAGCCCCTGCCGAGCAAGTAACCGCATAGGGGCATGAAGAGAGCAGTTCCAATCCCGCGCGGGCTACTCCAGATTCCCGCCGTCGCCGCCGTCCAGCCCAGCAAGGTCTGCATGAATAACGGCAACAACACCAAGCTTCCATAGAGCACAAAGCCGAGTACGGTCACCAGGCCGATACCGGTCGCGAAGGTGCGAGATTTTAGAAGGCGGAAGTGGACGATCGGGTCTTCGACGGTAAGCTCACGAATGACGAAAGCAGTGAGGAAGACCACAGCCATGACGGCCAGTATTCTGATCAAATCGGAGCCAAACCAGTCTTTTTCCTGCCCCTTGTCCAGCATGATCTGCAAGGCGCCCATGCCTAACGCGAGCATGCCCAGTCCCCAGAAATCGGCGCGCAGCGACCCTCGCCGGATGTAAGAGGGGTCGTGAATAAACAGGTAAATCAAGATCAAGCTGAGAATGCCGACCGGCACATTGATGTAGAAGACCCATCGCCAGGAGTACGAATCGGTGATCCAGCCGCCGATCGTGGGGCCGAGGATGGGCGCCGCCACAATCCCCATTCCCCAGAAGGACATGGCTTTGCCACGTTCCCGCCCCGGGAACTCTTCCAGCAGAATCGCCTGCGACAGTGGCTGCAGCCCTCCGCCGGTGATCCCCTGGAGCACGCGAAAGAAGATCAGCGCGGGCAGGGTCGGGGCCATCCCACACAAAACGCTGGACAGCGTGAAGCCAGTCACCACGATCATTAACAGCCGCTTGCGCCCCAAGTAGTTGGCCAACCAGCCCGAGATCGGAAGGATGATGGCGTTGGCCACGATATAGGACGTAAGCACCCATGTCGCCTCTTCTACACTCGATGAAAGCGAGCCGGCGATGTGGGGCAGGCTGACGTTGACGACCGAGGTGTCCAGCACCTCCATCACGGCGCTGGACATAACCGCTATGGCAACGATCCAACGGTGGCTTTTTGGGGCGAACAGCGATGCTGAGTAAGCAGGAATAATGGAGGAGCCGGGACGGGGAAATGGCTGGAGCGTTGGCTCCAGGACGCCTGTACTTGAGGCAGAAATTCGACTTGAAACGGGCATTTCTCGTCCCGCACAACTGGGCTTTTCAAGCACAGCCTAGGCTCATGGCGTGATGCGAGCAGTGATCGCCGTCACGGTCACGCGACGGCGATGCGGAGCACGCTCACTGGCTTTAGCATTCGTTTCTCGACCAGATTCCGGAACCATCCTTACCTGCACCTGCGGTCGCACTCCATCTAAGTTGTTGATTCTTCGATTTGCGAACGACTCAAAAACCAGCGGGGCTTCCGCCCTTGGGGAGTGCCCGTTGGTAACTTTCGGCCGCGCGATTTTTGGCATCTAAATAAAGAATTCGAGAGGGGCGGCCGAAGGACTATCTGAGAGGATTATGCTGTCACGCCACATCCAGAAAACGCGGCGCTCGCTGCTCACGTTGGCCGTGTTGGCCGTGTTGCTCTCTGCCTTTGCCTCGTATGCCCGCGGCTCGGCGACTCTTCTGGTGGAAGAACCTTACGGCAAGATGGGCTTCTTCACTGCGACCGGTCACGCGGCTGTGTATTTGTCGGGCGTTTGTGCCGACTCTCCCGTGATCCTGCGGCGCTGCGCTCCTGGAGAATCGGGCATCGTCCTGAGCCGCTACGACGGCGTGGCCGGATACGATTGGATCGCCATTCCCCTCATCCCTTACTTGTATGCAGTCGAACGGCCGGAAGATGTGCCACTGTTCGCCGACGCCAAGATGGTTGCCTTTCTCCGCGACCGCTATCGCCGCAAGCATCTGGAAGCCTTCGCTCCCGATTCGGAGAGCGGCGAGACCCCCGGGGGAAACTGGTACGAACTCGTGGGTTCTTCCTATGACCGCGCCATTTACGGTTTCGAAATCGAGACCACGCCTGCCCAGGATGCAGCTCTGATCCAGAAATACAACTCCTCGCCCAACCTGTCTCATTTCCACCTGGCCTCGAACAACTGCGCCGACTTTGCGAAAGACCTGATTAACTTCTACTATCCGCATTCTCTGCAGCGCAGTTTGGTCGCCGACGTGGGAATGACCACGCCCAAACAGATGGCGAAAAGGCTGCTCAAGTTCAGCACGCGCCATCCCGAACTGTCGTTTTCCAGCTTCGTCTTTCCTCAGGTGCCCGGCGCCATGCCCCGCAGTACGACTGTGCACGGCGTGGTGGAATCGTTCTTGAAGTCCAAAAAATACATCGTGCCCAGCGCGATTGCGAATCCGATTTTTGCGGCGTGCGTCGCTGCGGTCTACGTGGGCACCGGAGCGGGGCATTTTGATCCCGCTAAGAACGCGCTGGTTTTCGACGCCGACAGTGAGCCTGAGCTGCCGCTCAGTCGCGAGGATCGCCGCGTCTATCAGAAAGCGCTGCAGCGCCTCGTGGCCGAGACTCATCCCGAGACGTCAGCTCAGCACGTCGAAAAAGAGTGGGCACGAATGCAATCCCGAGCCAGGACCGAAGTTGACGAAGACGGGCGGCCGATCCTGCAGATGCAAGTCGGCGAGCAGCAGGTTCGGGTTGGCGCAGCTACCGGCAACGTTCTCTCCAGCGACGCGCCTCCGCAGTTGGTGCAGGAGCTTCTCGAGGCCAGACTACAGATGGAACTGCGCCGGAAAACGCAACCCCACATCACCGCGCGTGAAGTCGGTCGGGACTGGAGGCTCTTGCAGCAAGCGATGGCTAAAAGCGAAGACGACGTGCAACTAACTTCCCGCTCGTCGTCGCACGCGCTTCGACCGGTTTCCCTTCGGGCGTGTGACGGCGACAATCCCTAATGAGCATCCCTGATTCGGAAGGGCAACGAACTCAACTGAGTTAGCGTCATTGCAGCGTGTCGTGCCAGCGAAAAAAATCTTGCATTCGGACGGTGTCGCGGAACGCTTCCGTGCCGCCGCAGTCGGTGGTGGAAAATGCCCCGCACAGGTTTCCGTAGGCCAGGCAAGTCGGGAGATCGCTTCCGCGCAGAAACTGGTGGAGGAACCCGGCGTCGAAACTGTCTCCTGCGCCAATCGGATCGATGACCGTTACCGGCACGGCGGATGCGCTGAATCTTTGCCCATCCCGAATAGCAATGGCTCCGCTGGCGCCCATTTTGACCACGATGGTTTCCACCTTTTGTGCGAGCCGCGAAAGCGCCGTTTCCAGGTCGTCAGCCCGGGACATCTTCATCGCTTCGCGTTCGTTCGGCAGCAGGATGTCCACGTGCGGCAGCGTTTCTTCGAGGACGCCGTTCCAGCGGTCGTCGGGATCGTCGTTGGTGTCGAGCGAGGTGGTCAGGCCGGCGGACTTCATCCGCCGAAAAAGTTCGGGCACATGCGGCAACAGTGCACGCTGCAAAAACAACGACGACATATGGAAGTGGCGAGCGGATGCCAGATAGTCGAGGTCGAGATCCTCAAAGCGCAACTCGGAGATTGTGCCCGGATAGGTGAGGATGTGGCGTTGGGGTCCGTGGGGCAGAATCAGGGTTACGCCGGACTTGGCGCCATGCGCGACGCCTGCGAGGTCCACACCGCGTTCCCGCAGGCGTTCCATGGCGAGGGTTCCGAAAGCGTCGTCGCCAACCTTGGTGACGAACCCCACGCGACTGCCAAGAGCGGCGAGATTATGCGCCAGAATGGCCGAGGAACTTCCCAAAGTGATGGCGAAGCCACTGGCCAGCAGTTCGCGTTCTGTGGGCATCTGCTCGGGCAGGCCGTAGAGGATTAGGTCAAGATTGATCTCCCCGACGATCGCGATATCGAGCTTGGACATGGAACAGCCTTGTAACATCTCTTGCCACTTACTAACTACTGGTTCTAGTGGTCGTCCGCAAGTTCGACCACGCGGGTCAGGTTTTTCGGCGAGTCGGGATTGAGGCCCTTCTTGAGCCCGTAATACACGCCGTGCAGTTGGCCCCAAATCACGAAAGCGGCGGGGCGAGCGAACTCGGGCGACTGGAGGCCAAGTTCGATGGCGAAGTCAGAGGCACGCTGAGCCCGGCTATCGACGCGATTCGCAATCACCATGGTGGCCGCGCCGAGAGCTTTCATTTCTTCGAGTAACTCGACTTCCGCGTCGCATGAAGTTTCCGACATAAGAAACGTGATCAGCGTTTCCGGACCTGCGATGGATTTCGGACCATGCCGGAACTCGAAAGAATGAAATACCTGGGCATAGGAGCACGAGGATTCGGTCACCTTCAACATGCACTCCGAGGCGATGCCGAACAGTGGGCCCTGAGCCAGGAAGACAAAATCCGAGAAATTGCGGGACTTGACAAACAATCGCAGGCGCTGCGGGACGTCGTTTAGAAGAGGTTCGACCTGTTGGGGCAGTTCGAGCAATGCGCGGCGGAAGGCATCATTGCCAGAGACGGTTGCCCCCAGGTATTGCAGCGCCAGCAACATAGAGGTAAACGATCGCGTCATAACCGTGCTTTGCTCGTCGGCGCCGAGAAGCTTCAAGGTCACGCTGCTTGACGATTCCAGCGGCTGACCGTCGGCACAGGTGATGGCGAGGGTGCGAAGATTGATATCTTTCTCCAGCATCTGCGCGGCGCGTATTGCCTCCGACGTGCGGCCAGAGCGGGAAATCACCACCGGAATATAATCGCGCCCGGCGTGGAGAGTTAGTGCGGGATACATCAGCAACTCAGAAGCGGGGACGGCCCGTGCCGGTAACTTGAGATAGTTGAAGCTTGCCGCAGCGGCCTGTGCGAGATAATAACTCGTGCCACAGCCGGCAAAGATCCACTCCGCTCCGGGTCGCGCGAGTTGAGTGGCCGCATGCAGTTCCGCGCTGGTTGCCAGTTGCCGAAGACATGCGCTCCAGCACTGCGGCTGGGAAAAAATCTCGGCCAGCGTGTGCTGGCCCTGTTCCGTTATTTCTGCCGATTTCATTTTGTCTGATTCACTCCATTTACACCAACGTGACTTTTACTCCTGCCTCTTTCAATGCGAGCAAATCTGCCTTCGGGATCTGCTTGTCGGTAATTACTTCATGGACGGTCGCAACCGGCATGATGTGGCACAGGCTGCGACGGCCGAACTTACTCGAGTCACAAACCGCTATCGTCCGGCGGGCAATCTCGACCATCGCGCGGTTGACTTCAGACTCCAATAAATTCGGAGTAAAAAGGCCGGCCTTGGTGTCGAAGCCATCGACGCCCAGGAACAGGATGTCGGCGCTGAGCTGGCGCAAAGTTCGCTCGGCCAGGGGACCGACCAGAGAAAACGAGTTCTTGCGCAGCGTGCCCCCGGTGAGGATCACTTCAATGTGGGTGCCCGCCAGCTCTGCCGCGATGTTGATCGCGTTGGTGATGACGGTGAGCCGCGCCCTGTCTTTCAGGGCGCGCGCAATGGCCATCGTGGTGGTTCCGGAATCAAGCACCACGGACTGGCCTTCTTCCACCAGGCGGACTGCGGCGTGAGCAATCTGCGTCTTCTCTTTGCGGTGGAGCTTCTCTTTCTCGCGCAGCGTGGGATCGAGCAGGGCGCCGCCTTGCACCGGCAGAGCACCGCCGTGAGTGCGCTGGATGACGCCCTGGCCGTCGAGAAACTCCAGATCTTTGCGGATGGTGATCTGCGAAATACGGAAACGCCGGGCGAGATCCTTGACCAGAACACGTCCATCCCGGTGCAGGAGCCCGAGGATTTCACGGCGGCGTTCTTCGTTGAGCATACCGTCCGGAGGCATGGTGTTTCGCTTGGTTTCGCGACTTCTCAATATACATGTCGAAAGAAATCGTAACAAGTCGAAACTCGACGGCCATCGGCTTGGACGGTCATCGGCTTGGAAGTCATCGGCTTGAAAGAGGCAGCCGGCAAAATCGCCCCGGGCGCGCGCCCTCGGTGCCTGCTGTCGGAGGGGCAGCGCCGGCCCGCAGAAACGCCACCACTCTAGCTGGAGGCTCCGGCTGCGTCGTCTGCCTCAGTGCACGTTGTGTATATTGTTGTGTTCTTCGTTCTGGTTCGAAAACATCTGCTCAAGCGGGGAGGTTTCATTGACTGCTTCTTGTTTTTTTTCTTGGCCGAGTCTTATGCTTCGAGTGCTTGCCATTTTCTTATTCGTTCGTTTCGCTGGTGCCGCCGACGCCACGCTCAACAGTGACAGCCTGCTGGTAACCGTCGCGGCTCGTGATGGTTCCTACGCGATCGGGATAAAAGCAAAGTCGGTTCCGATCCTTCAGGCGAGGGTGGCCGCGCAGGTTAACCATCACTGGATCGAGTCGACGGACTATCCTCGGCATCAAGTTTCCGAGTCCACCTTCGAAGACGCGCTCGGTCGTGGTCACCAGGTCACCGTGACCTCGAGCGGCCTCGCTGATCGCCCGGCTCTTAGCTATACGATCCGCACGTATGACCAGCGGCCGTTCGGCGACATTCAGGTTGTGGTCCAGAATCACACGGGAAAGACCCTGTCGGTTGAAAGCATCCGCTGTGCCGAGGCCACTGGCGAGCAGATTCTGAATCTCCAGGGCAAAGCGAGCTCAGATCGTGTGTTGTCCGACAGCTTTAGTGAAGATTGGCCGCCGATGCGCATTTACGACTTAGGTCAGGCGGCGAATGGCACGCATCGGGCTGTGGGCAGCCAACTCGTGTACAACCAACAGAGCAAAGAAAGTTTGTTCTTCGGGGCCCTTTCTTCCGATCGTTTCCTTACGATCATGCACTTGAAAACGCGGGCGGGATCCGACGGCTCGACGATCAGCGGCTTCACGGTTGACTCCACCGGTACGACCGAGATTCAGGCTACCGAAGAGGATTCGGGACTGCGCGGAGCAGTTGCCGAAAACCTCGTCGAACTAAGCCTGCCTCTCGCCGACGGCGAGAACATGACTTCCGAACGGGTGATGTTTGCAGCAGGAAGCGACTACCTGGCGCAACTGGAAAACTATGGAGCCGCCATTCGCGAACTGCACCACAGCCGCATCGCGGAAGACAATATGCTGGGATGGTGGAGCTGGACCGCCTTCTACATGAAGATCACTGAGGGCAACACTTTCACCAATGCGCTCTGGCTCGCGCAGCAGTTGAAACCGCTAGGTTACGACTATTTTCACTTCGACCTGGGATACGGTTACGCGCGCAACGAATATACGACTCCCAACTCTTCCCAGTTTCCGCACGGAATGTGGTCCCTGACCCACCGCATTTCCAAGCTGGGGTTGAACGTTGGTGTTTGGACCGCCCCTTTCGAGGTAGGTGGACGCAGTTGGGTCTATGAGCAGCACAAAGACTGGCTCGTCGAAAACCAGGGTGGCAAGCCCATCCAGATCACGACCGCGGAAGAGATGCCCACAGAACCCGTGTTTGTGTTGGACGCGACCAACCCTGGCGCACAGGAATATCTGCGTCAGACCTATCGCACCATGGCCAGAGATTGGGGGGCTAAGTACATCAAGCTCGACTTCATGGACAACACCGCCATTGAGGGCCATTATTTTCGGCCGAACACCACGGCGCTCGAGGCGCAGCGGATTGGGCTGGAAGTTATCCGCAAAGCGGTTGGCGAGAACGTGTTATTAGACAAAGATGGCAGCCCGATGCTGACCCCGGTTGGCCTGGTCGACGAAGGTCGCGTGTCCCAGGACACAGGTCACTTGTTTGCGCGCAGCAAGGAAGCCGCCCCCGGTATCGCCGCCCGTTTTTACATGCACCGAAATTTTTTCATCAACGACCCTGACGCCTTTACCGTTTCGCGTCAACTGATGGAAGAACGCGAGATTCAGGCTCCCCTGACGCTAAGCGAGGCCGAAGTTTCGATCGCTCTAGCCGCCGTCTCTGGAGGAATGTACGAAATCGGGGATGACCTGCCGACCGTGGGAGAAGACGCCGATCGGACAGCTTTACTAAAGAATCCCGATCTGCTGAAAATGGCGAAGCTGGGCCGTGCGTCGATCCCCATCGACCTTCTCACCTATCGCGCAGAAGATGAGCAGCCGAGCGTGTTTCTGCTGCGGGAAGATCAGCGACAATCCATCCTGGCGGTATTTAACTGGACGGATCAGATCCGATCCCATGTGTTCCCGCTGGGCCAGCTGAATCTCCCCGCAGGGCGTGGCTATGAATTGCATGATGTCTTCGAACCTGAGCACCGCTTGTCGGTCGATGGTGATTCCATTCGGCTGGAACAAGCCGCTCACTCGGTGAAGCTAATCAAGATCGTTGATACCTCGGTTCCTGCGGCGGCTCCTTCTGTGAACTTACAGGCGCCAGATCACGCCAAGGTCGGTGAAGAAATCGAATTCGTCAGTACGGCGGCTTCCGACGGAGTGCCGGCGCTCGCATATCACTGGGATTTCGGCGACGGCACCAGCGCTGAAGGCAGACACGCGACCCACGCCTACACCACCGCCGGAAAACATACGGTGCGGCTGGTGGTTGACGGGATCGACGCAATTCCTATGGAAAAAGTTGTAACCGTTGCGGTGAGTGGAGCAGTCGTGCTTTCACCTCCCACCCGCTACTCAGGGAACGACTAGAAATCGCCTTGCCCCGGCGCGACGGGCAGCAAACTGGGCGCACGGTGACCGGCTTCTCTTTAATCTTCAGTCTTTAAATCTTTAAATCTTTAATCTTTGTCTTTGCGATGTTAGAGCGGCAAGTCGAGGGCGCGAAAATATTGGCAGTTGACAAAAGCAATAAAACGAAAGTAAAAGTAATAGTTCGAAATATTGCACCGGAAGCTTGCATTCCACACCCGAACTTTCGCCTGGACCGACCATGCCACTGGCGAAGATTCGGGCTTAGCGTCGAGGAGCCTCGCCATGTCTACCCATTTCTCTCGTCTGCAGATTCTTTCGGCCTTCGTCGTTTTTATGTTCGTTTTTATGTTCCTGGCGCTGGCCGCACCGCTATGGGCGCAAAAAGATGCCGGAGCCATTGTCGGCCTGGTGCGCGACACCAGCGGCGCGGTGATCACGGGCGCCAAGGTCACGGTGACCGACGTTGAGCGCGGCATTCAGCTAACCCTCTCGACCAATGATGCGGGAGAGTATGTCGCCAGCCCGCTCAGGATCGGGCGCTACAGTGTCACCGTGGAGAAGGAGGGATTCAAGAAGGCGGTTGCTGGCCCGGTGCAGGTGAACATCCAGGATCGCGTCGCGGTGGACCTGAAGCTCGATCCTGGCATGGCGACAGAAGTCGTCATGGTCACTGGCCAACGTCCGCAGCTCGAAACCGAGACCTCGGAACTGGGCGAGGTGGTGGACAGCCGGCGCATCAACGCGCTCCCCTTAAACGGGCGCAACTACGCCCAACTCGCTCTCCTCGGCGTCGGCATCGCCGCGGCCGAGCCTGGGTCGCGTGTCGAAACTACTTACGGGTTCAGCGCCAACGGCGCCCGTTCTCTGCAAAACAACTTCCTGCTCGACGGCATCGACAACAATGCCAATCTGGGCGACGTCCTCAACGGCTCCGCTTATGTGGTTCAGCCGGCGGTGGACGCGATCGCCGAGTTCAAGGTCGAGACCAATGCCTACAGCGCTGAATTCGGCCGTGGCAACGGAGCCATCATGAACGCGGTCATCAAGTCGGGCACCAACCAGATTCACGGCGACGTGTGGGAATTTCTGCGCAACGAAAAAGTTGACGCTACCAACGCCTTCGACCAATTCGGGCAGCAGCCCTACAAGCAGAACCAGTTCGGCTTTACGCTGGGCGGGCCCATCATCAAGAACAAAATGTTCATTTTCGGGGACTACGAAGGCCTGCGCATTCGCCAGGGACTGCCGCAACTGTCCACGGTGCCCACGCAAGCCGAGATCGGCGGAGATTTCTCCGCGTTCCTCCAGAGCACCGTCGCCCCTCAGGTTGATCCGAATACCGGGCTCTCAGTCCCCGGGACCACAGCCCTCGACTGCAACGGCAAACCGACTTACCTGGGAGAGGTCTTCAACTCGCGCCAGGCAGGTTTTAGCGCTACAAATCTCAACGGATACTGCGGCGTCCCGATCGGAGGCTACACCTCCGGCGGATTGCCAACCAACATCTTCCCCGGGGGCATCGATCCTTTGGCGGCACGCCTGGCCGCGCTGTTTCCAGTCTCGAACACCACCGAGGGAGGCGGCAACAATTTTCTCGCCGATCCCAAACGTACCGAAACCGAGAACAAGTTCGACGTTCGCTTCGATCACATCATCAGCAACAAAGACAATTTTTTCGTCCGCTTCAGCTATGGCAACGACAGCACTTTCCTGCCCTCGCCCTTCAGCAACGTGCTCGACGGCGGCGGGTTTCAGGATGGCTACAGCGACAACATAGCCGAGGGCCTGGCCGCCAGCGAGATCCACACTTTTCGCAACGACCTGATCAACGAATTTCGCTTCGGCTTCAATCACCTCAATTCCCACCGCTTCAATCTGAACTACAATATCAACGAAGCGCAGCTGCTCGACTTTCCCGGAGTTCCGTTCGGTCCCGAGCTCGGCGGCCTGCCTTCGATCGGCTTCAGTGATGGCACCGCTGCCATTGGCAGCTCCGGGTTCCTGCCCGCCATCGAAAAGCAGCACAGCTACGTGTTTACCGACAATCTAAGCTGGACCCACGGACGCCACGCTGGCAAGTTCGGCGCGGAACTTCGCTTCGAACAGTTCACCATATACGAACCGGCTTCTCCTCGAGGCAACATGAGCTTCGGCAGCGATTTCACCGACAATCCCGCCTCCCCCGGATCGGGCGGCGAGGCCATCGCCACCTTCCTGCTCGGTATTCCTGACGGAGGCGAGATCACCAGCCTGAACAACGTCATCTATAACCGCCAGATTTACGCGATCTACGGCCTCGACGACTTCAAAGTAACGCCGCGGCTCACCCTGAATCTTGGTCTCCGCTATGAAATCTTCACCACCATCAAGGAGGCGAACGACCAGGCGGCCACGTTCGATTTCAACTCGCTCTCGCTGATCGTTCCCAGCGGACAAAAGACGCAATTGACGCCCACGCTCGGCTCCGAGCTCACCATTCAACGCAACGGCTCCCGCGGACTCATCAGTCCCGACCTCAACAATTTCGCGCCCCGCATCGGACTCTCCTACCAATTGAGCGACAAGCTCGTTCTCCGCAGCGGCTACGGCATCTTCTATGGCGGACAGGAAAACGGACCATTCTCCAACCCGAGCCCCGGTTTCAATCCTCCATTTTTTTCTTCGCAGCTGTTCGCCCCGCCCTGCAGCGCAGCCGCGGCCAATCCTTTGACTCTCGATTGCTCGATCTCGGCCGCGAACAACCCCGGCTTGCCGCTTAACTTCCTGTATCAGGGTTTCCCCGCCAACTCGCTCAGCGACCCGAATACGCCGAGCCTTTACTCCCTCGACCCGCACCTGGTCACGCCCTACATGCAACAGTGGCACCTCGGTCTGGAGTACCAATTACCCGCCGATACGGTTCTCGAAGTTTCCTACGGCGGCTCACGCGGATTGAAGCTTTTCGCTTTTTACAACGGCAATCAGGTTCCTGGCGGCGACCCGAATGCATCGGATCCCACCGCGCCGCGGCGCCCCGCCCACGAGGTAACGCCGGGAGCCACCGGCTCTTGTACGGTGGCGGCATATTACGAATCTATCAACATGAACGACCCATCGCTCTACAACTGCAATCCCGCGCTCGATGCCGCGATCGCCACCTTCCGCTCGAATACGCAATCGAACTACAACTCGCTGCAGGTTCGCCTGGAGAAGCGCTACGCTCATGGACTGCAATACGAAGCGTCGTACACCTTCGCGCACGCCCTCGACAACGCTTCGAGCGCCAGCCTGGGATCGGTGAACAACGGAGATTTCCGCGACCAGACCAAACCCAACCTGGAATACGGCAATGCCGACTTCGATGTGCGCCAGCGCTTCGTTTTCAGCTATACCTACGACTTGCCCTTCGGCCGTGGACGCGCCATTGCCAAAGACGCTTCCGGCGTCGTAAACCGGGTTATTGGCGACTGGCAAATGAGCGGCGTCTTCTCCGCCGCCACCGGCAATTACTACACTGCCACGGACGTGTTTTCAGTCTCCAACTCCGATTGCGGCGGTTTTGTCGGCTTTCAGTGCCAACGGCCCAACCTGGTCGGCAATCCCAACGCCAAGCCGTGCATCCCGGGAACGCTGTTCAACACCTGTGCGTTTGCCAACAACACTGCCGAGGGTACATTCGGCGATGCCGGACGCAACATCATCGAAGGCCCTGGATACAAGACCTGGGACACCTCTCTGGTCAAGCAGTTTCCGATTCGCGACCAAATGCATTTCGAATTCCGCGCGGAATTCTTCAATGTGCTGAACCATGTGAATTATCTGTTTGGACAGTTTGGCGCGATCAGCGTCGAGCCCACGCCCCTGGAACTTGATCCGAACAACATTAATACTCTGAGTAACCCGCGGGCGAGCAACTTCGGATACGCCCTGGCAGCGCGCGCGCCGCGGCAGATTCAGTTCGCGTTGAAGTTTTATTTTTGATTGCTGAACCGGCCCTGGTCGATTGCCTTATGCGCCACAGGCTGTGGCATAGAGGCGCAGGACAACCCGGATGTGCTCGCGAATCAGATCTTCCGCACGCGCGGGGAGCCGCCCCGACCGGACGGCTTCATATTGCGATGGCAAGTATTGACTCAACAATGTAGGCGGCACTACGCAGAGATCAAGGTTGGCGCGAAGTTGGGCCAACTCTTGCTGAACGGTCGCATCCACCCAGTAATAGCGGCAACGATCGCTGTAACTGTAAATGCGGGCGAGGCGTAGTTCGTCTTCATCGCCCCGGTAGTGCGATCGCCAGTGAGCCGGATTGCGCAACATGGCTGCTTCGAGCGCTTCCCTGACCTGGGAGAGGCGAACTCCGCTGCGATGGCCCAGGAGTTCCCGCTCGATTGCGCTCAGGGCAAAGACGGCCTCGCGGAACGCATAGGTCAGCCAGGGGCCCACTTTCAAGATCGCGAAGTGATCCTCCACCATTCGCGCCAGAGCGCCGGGCGACTGGTAGTCCGTGGAGTGCGCCTCGTAGACCAGCGCAGGATGCGCGGGCAGCGCGCTGGAGAGAGCCTGCGCGTGGTTGTGGTCATAATCAAAGATCACGTTTTCGCCAAACTCGACGCCCGGTTGCACGACCACTGCAATCACTCTCTCCCACGCCTCCGACAGTTGCTGCTCATGAAAAGCTGCGCGGAAGACTTCCAGGGTGTGATGCAACTGCCCGACCCTGGTCACGCTCGGAGCCTCTCCGTGGAGGGTCTCACCGCCCGGCGTCGGAACCTCGGTGCCGACCACGTACAAAGGCCGGGGTGATCCCGGCGGCAATTGTTGGCACGCCTTCTCTGCCGCAGCGCAGAGGATGGCCGCTCGCTGGGCAATCGTGTGGTCTGCGAGACCCGGGCCGCCATCGTCAGCGCAAGCCATGCTGGCGTCGAGATGAATCTTCGTATATCCCGCAAGCACGCAGGCGCGAACCAGTTCGCACGCCTTCTGCAGAGCGACTGCGGACGGTTGCTCCCGCCACGGATACGGCCCGAGATGGTCTCCGCCCAGCAACACGCGTTGCCTGGGCAGTCCGGCTTGTTGAGCGGCCGAGTGAACAAACTCAGCGAATTGATCAGGCGACTGTCCCGTGTAACCGCCGAACTGATTCACCTGGCTCGATGTGGACTCGACCAGCAGGACGGAGCCGTTCTCCATGGCCTGCCCTATGGCCTGCCCCATGGCCTGCCGTATGGCTGCATCGATGACACTCGGGTGAGCGGAACAGACGGAGTACACCCCAAGTCTCTCGCCGTTGCGGTTGCGGCGAATCACATCCTGGAGGAGGCTACTGGCGTGGTCGTGATTCGTATCCAATGGCATCGTCATTCCGGCCGGGCTCGCACCCGCAGGTGCTTGTGCTCCGGCCCTGCATTTTACGCTGGACAGTCGAGTAAAAACAAAAGGAGAACTTTCAAACCCAGCACGCGAAGGCGGCAGAGACGTTGGCACGGACGGACCGTGATTTCGACAGTTATACTGACACTCGAGTGCTTAATAATGATGAAAAGGAAACCTCGCAGCCGTAAGAAACTGAAATTGCCGCGGGGCTCATTTAGAGCGTATCTATTCGACTGCGACGGCACAATTGCCGATTCGATGCCGCTTCACTACATTGCCTGGAAGAAGGCGCTTGCAGAATGGAATTGCGAATTTGATGAGAAGCTCTTCTATGCGTGGGGCGGCATGCCCATAGCTGAGATCATATCCACGCTCAACGAAAGACGCGGGCTGAGTATGCCGGTGGAGATTGTGTCCCATCGAAAGGAAAGGCTCTACCTCGAACTGCTTCCGCAACTCAAGGCTGTTCCTGAAGTTTTGGAACATATCGAGGCCCAGCACGGGCGGATTCCAATGGCTGTTGTTTCGGGAAGCACCAGGGAATCG
>Ga0116134_1000077_pt1 | contig 52527 bp, 43 predicted proteins | sample June2015DPH_19_5_FD_89737 | JGI IMG/M metagenome (GOLD analysis project Ga0116134, IMG submission 89737) | Peatland microbial communities from SPRUCE experiment site at the Marcell Experimental Forest, Minnesota, USA - June2015DPH_19_40 | ecosystem: Environmental > Terrestrial > Soil > Wetlands... | reverse complement strand
CAGCGGATTGTCGTAGAGATAAATCTGTCCGACCGATACATAGTTGGCGGCGCGCCAGTAGGCATCCATCTTGTGGAGCAGTTCTGGAGTGAGTGTGTTGGTTTTCTTGGTCGTTTTCGTGGTTAGCTCTTTCTTGTTCGCCGCCTCGGGTTTCTTGTCGAGCAGTTCCGAAGTGAGTTTGTCAGTTTTCATGGTTCAATTCTACTTCTTTGAGCCCGGGCCGAGAACCTGGCAAACTGTCTTGGCGATCATGAGTTCTTCGTCCGTGCAAAATGCTCAACGGCTTTTGTCATTTGTCATTCGGCAATCCGAACGAAGCCAGTTTTGCGCGGGTGGACAATCGGCCACACGTCTGGAATCTCATTGAAATGCCGCGTTGAGCATCCCGCCTGAGATCCTCGTTCCCATTTGGATGGGACCTCGAACAAGGGACATCTCACAACGCACGCTCGCAACGGGGTAGAAATAGACGGGATGTTTCGTACAATAACGGCACAGAGGGTAGGGTTGGGCCTAACTCTACCTGAGTTGCGCCCAATTGCGCCCACTGTGAGTTTCGACAAGTCCTTTAGAATTGGTCGGGGAGAGAGGATTTGAACCTCCGACCCCCTGGTCCCGAATTCGGGATTCCGGAGTCGTACTCAATGTTTTCAATCTTGTACAGTGGTGCTTCAACCGTCTCATTCTTGCTCAATCACGCCATTCTGGGATGAATGTAAGTCCCGAATGGCAGTCCCATAACTGAATCGCTGCGCTGCGTTCAGACATCGAAAAATGGAGCAGACCGAGAGCCATGAACTACGTGAAGACAGTCGAAGGCGTTATGTCTGGGTGGCCTGACGTATCAAGTCAGCCACACCGCTTTGGCGGTCGGGAATTCCTGTTCGGCGCAGCCGAAGTCGGTCACGTTCACACGAACGGAGTAGTCGACATACCCTTCCCGCGCTCGGTACGCGATGCATTGTTGGCAGATGGTCTTGCTGAGCAGCATCACTGGGTTCCGAATTCCGGCTGGATCACGTTCCGTATCCGCAGCGAAGACGACCTCGACCACGTTCTCTGGCTTATGAGGCTGTCGTACCTGCGATACTCTCTCAAAGCAGCACCTGAATCACGAAAGCTGTTCGAGCAGGAAAGTGAAAAGCTGCGTTTGAACCCTCGCTTCAAGGCGTTGCTCGAACCGTTCGTGCCTAAAGATCCTAAACAGGTTCCGTCTGGGCCAGTCCCAGCGTAGGTGTGGGCGAAGGGCCGAAGCCAACCCGACCTTTGAATTGCCGAAGGGAGAGCATCTTGGCCGCAAAAATTCTCATGGTTCTTAGTGCGAGCATTATCCTTACGCTCGGAGTCGTCCACCTCGTCTATACGTTCTGGGGGCCAAAGCTCACGCCCCGTGACCCCGCGCTTCAAATCAGCATGAGCCAGGTTTCACCTGTCATTGCTAAAGAAACAACCATGTGGCGGTGTTGGGTGGGCTTCAATGCCAGCCACAGCATGGGACTTATTTTGTTCGGCTTGGTTTTCGGTTTTCTCGCATTGGCTCACGGCCAACTCCTCTTTCAGTCACCGTTCCTGCTCGTTGTCGGGCTGGCAATGCTTGGTGGTCTTGTCGTGGTCTGCAAGGTTTATTGGTTCAGTGCGCCTCTCACAGGCGTCAGCATTTCTTTGGCCTGCTATGTCGCCAGCATTGCGTTATCGCGGGCGTAAGAGATGCGCTCCAATCGACCCCACAACCCTTCGCTTCGGAACCGTCCTGACCACACCGCACGGCTGATCCCGTCATTTGTTGCTCAACGACTGCCGGATCAACAGCGCCCTAAGCCGGGTGACTGCCGTCACTGCTCAGCGATTGCTTTTGCCGCGACAATTATTGAGGCCAGGGGCTGCTCGAACGACGGGAGTGTCATCCGATGAGTCTCAAATCGAGATTGGTCCTCCGCCGCTGCCGGAATATGGATCATTTATTTGAAGCAGCGGCCAGGCTGTCGCGTGGAACCGCTTTCCCATGCACCCAAACGGTGGTGATGCTGTCATAGGCGTCTACACTTTGCAGCGGGGATTTTTCCATCAGGACGAGATTGGCAATTTTCCCCGGCTCGATGCTTCCGAGCTGCGATTCCATCTTAAACTCCCGTGCATTATTGATTGTCGCCGCTCTGAAAATCTGTGCGAGAGACATCCCAGCCTTCTGCAGTTGCTTCATTTCCAGATACCCGTTCAAACCGGGTAGATTTCCGTAGGTTGGGCTCGACGGCGTGTCAGTGCCAAAGACAAAGTTGGCGTCTTTGCTAGCCAAGTATGCAACCACCTGCCGGACGCGCCGCAGCCAGTTTTGCTCGTAGTCTTTGAGTATCGCGGCGTCGGGCGCGCCATCTTCATTCAATTCCTTTCCGAACCACTTGCCTTCCGGAGATTGGAACCACGCCAGCAATTCTTTCGGCGTGACCTTCCCGACCGCATCCATGTTCAGGTATTCAGGGTCGAAATACGCCATCTCGCCGTACAAAACCTGTATCGTCGGCTGATAGCCAATGTTCCTTTCCACGATCTGATCGAGTAGTCGCTTGATCTCGTCGGGCAGTTCCGTTTTCTTGTCGAGTTCTCCCCAGTGCCACATTCCGTGCGCGATCACGTCCACGTCTCCGCCAACGGCGAATTTTTGTGCCTCAAAGCTGTTGGCATGCATCATCAGCACCAGGCCATCCTGGGTGGCAGCCTTGCGGATCTCGACCAAGACATTCGGCTCCATCACCGGCAGATTCTTATCGTCGGCAAAACCCCGCTCGAAGTACGTTTTCACGCAGATTGCTCCGGAGCTCTTCACGCGGGCGACGTCAGCGGAAGGCGTGTGATCCTCGGGCTTATATTCGGGCGGAATCCGGTCCGCCTGTTTCGCGTCGTAGATAAAATTCGGAAACGGTTTGAATCGTGTTGCTGGCGGTAAGAACGACATCGGGTATCCATTGGCAAAAGGCAGCGACCCGCCACAGTCATACAAATCCGGATGCAACGGAGCCTGTCGGAAGTCGTCCAATACCTGCGGGCGAAACACCGCCAGATCCACCAGCGTCGTATAGCCGAAGTAAAGGTAGGAGCGCGGGAGTTGCCTGAAATATTCCGCGACCATTTTCTGCTTCTCCAGACTCTGATCAAACGTCATCCCCGAAACATTGGCCAGGTGGACGTGCGAGTCGATCAGTCCGGGAATCAGGTATTGCCCGTTTCCGGAGACCACCGTTGCTCCTGTAGGCTTCTTCGCCTTCTTACTTCGCTCGATCCTCGCGATGCGCCCGTTTTCTATCAACACGCTGCCCTTCTCGATGTGATCGAGGTTTTCCGGAGAGACGATGATGACATCAGTGATCCAAACGCGGTTCGTGTTCTGATTCGATTGGGAACCAGCGAAGGCCAGAACTGAGAACAGCAACGTAAACACAACGGCGGATGTCTTCATTGTTTGTCCATTATGAACGGGTTATAAGTAACAAGTACGGGCCGCGCGCCGAGAAGTTCCGTGGATTTAGACAGTGCAACGGCTCCGCATTTGATCTGGTCGGATGGCGGACTCAACGGAACCTGTTCTTGGCCAGAAGTCCGCTTGGGGGAAGTTTGGCCCACCGCGATATGCCGAGGGGCAGCAGACTGGGACACTTTGCTGAGTCGGCGCATTTGACAAAATGCGCGTTGGGCCGTTGGGCAGGTCCGCGGTTCCCAGAGAACCTGCAAGGAGTGCGGGTTTGCACTTCAGTAAGATCCAGTTTTTCAGCGGCCTGCGGGTTTCCGTGGCATTATCGCCCCTGACAAGCGATTCAACGGAATCTTCGAACTTTCGCGTCGCCTCACGGAAGCAGCACGTCTACACGATGACTCTGGCGGATCACGTCCACGATTTGTTGGACCTTCTCAACCGGAGTATCTTCAAGCATTTCGATCTTCGTATCCCCGATCGACACTACAATCCTGCCGGCTTTCTCTTTTGCGATTGCGAGCAAGCCCGTGACGAGAGCGCCAATCGCCGTACCGCCCGCACCAACCAGAGCAACCAGCACTGCCGGCTCAATGGAGCGGAAGACTGGAGCTTCATCCGAAAGTAGCGTGAAGGAGTCCGTCCCTTGACAATTGAGAGCGATGAGTCGCTCCCGCAGCACCTGAGGATCAACAGATTCACTTCGCATGTGAATCCGGACTGTTATCGGGTCCTCCAGACTGTTCTTCATACGATTGACCTCGTTAGGGCAAGCTCGCATAGGGGTTACCGTAATAATGAAGGAGCGTCCATAGTGGCCACACATTGGGCTTGGTGTTAGCGAAGTGTGCCTCCACCGCTCTGCGGCTCGCAAGGAAGTTCTCTGCCATTGTTTTCATCTCTCCTGGGTAGAGAGAGGAGCCGAACAATTCTCCCATAGGATCGTACACTGGCAAGGGAGATGCAATCACCGCAGCAGCACCTTCCTCCATCAACTCGGACGCAAGGTCCTCGGATCGGCCACCATATCTTCTGGTTCGCCCCATATAGCAGGAATTTAAAACGACGAGCGGCCCGTAAAACAGCAGGCCGGTTTCCGATTTCCGCAACTCCTTATCATGCCGCAGATCCGCTATGCCATAGCGAGCATAGCCTCCACCGGTTCTGCCGGACAAAATCAGCATTTCCTGCTTGTCGTGGACCTCGCTGTGGCCCGTAAAGTGAATGATGCTGGGCTGCCTGGATAGGGCATCGGACAGCGCCTGCTTGGTTGCAGCCGGTCCACTGATCGGGCCGCCACCAACTAGCGTGTAGCCTAGTTTCGTCAGGGCAGCACAAACTCTATCGGCTTCATCTCGTGCTGATTCCAGAGGCTTATGCGCTACCGCATTCCAAGGACAAATGACCGCCCCAACCTTCCACCCTCGCCCAAACGTGCTTCCTTCAAGCCGACACAGACCAGCAGCAGTGATCGGCGCCCAGCGGGGAAGCACGCGATGCAGGCCCAACCAACCACACTCGCTGTCGTCTCTATAAAGCGCTTCCCACGGAAACGCGGCCCAGTAGCCACTGGCACTGATTAACACGTCACCAGCAAACGAAGACGACAGTATTTCGCGAAACAGCGCAGGAAGAGCATGCCACGCCTGCGCGCCCAAACGCCGAATCTCGGCAATTGGCTCCCCGCTAGCATAATCGAGAGTAAACTCTTGAATCCGTCTGAACAGCGCGCGTGCACAAGCGAGGAATTCCGGACAGATTTCATACACTAGATGCCGTTCGCCAGGAACAAGCACGCCGAGTGCGGAGCAGCGCAACCTGCGACAGTTGCTGATTCATCGCCACAAACTCGTGGGGATTCGAGTGCAGGTGAAGAACGGATTGCAACATTTGATGCTGAATCGTGGAGTGCAGTTGAAGGAGAAACTGTGGAACCAGGCCGGCCAGAAGGCTTTGCGGGAATTGACTCTGGCAGGTTGGGCCGCACAGCCGAGGAAGGATCTGCTCAGTTTGCTGGCCAGTCTAAACGAACAGATCGGGACAACTGGACCAGGCGACGGAACAAGCCGCCGAAGAAAATCAGGGAGCACGGTTGCTGATGACGCATCCTGGAGTGGGCCCCATCACTGCGCTCGCCTTCGTACTTACACTAGGCGACGTGACGCGCTTTAAACGTGGCAAACAGGTCGCCAGCTATCTGGGGCTAGTTCCGCGCGAACATAGCTCCAGCGGCAAACAAAGACTAGGATCCATCAGCAAGCAGGGCAACCGCTTCTTGCGCATGTTGTTGGTGGAGAGCGCACAGGCGGTCACCCGTTTGGACGAAGGATTTCGCAAGCAATATCAGCGCCGTTGTGTTTCCGAGCGATGAGAACCCAAGCGGACATCAACGAACTCTGAAAACCGCCTGGCATGCCACCTTGCGGCGTGCCAAGGTACCGTACTTTCGCATTTACGATCTTCGTTCGACCTATGCCACACGGCTGAGTGCCGGAGGGGTAGCGGACGAGTGGGTGACACAAATGCTTCGCCAGGGAAACGCGCAAGTCCTCAAAAAGTATTCGCAGATGAAATTGCAGATGAAGCGCGAAGCTCTGGAGAAGCTCAACCGCCGTGCCAATGAGACGCCTGCCGGAAAAGCAGGTGCGCATTTTGGCACGGTCACCGTGCAGTGAACGCGATAATGGCACGGTTTTGACACGGTCAAGGCCAGAAATCCTGGTTGGGAGTGGCAACAAAGTTAGGAAGTACTTTAGAATCAATTCTGCCCACAACGCGGGCGGTTAGCTCAGCTGGTTAGAGCGCCTGCCTTACAAGCAGAAAAGTCCTTTCCAACAAGCCCATCTCTCATCGTGGTTTCTATTGTTTTTCAACAATTTGGGGAATCTGCTTCTCGTTCGAAGTTAACCCAAATGGCCTGAATTCCGACCGTAAGTGCACGGTTTCTGCACGGATGGTGCGCCTGCTTATTGGCAAGGAGGAGTGGCTAAAACCTGTTTGGCCTGAGCGCACACGTGACGCATCGACCTCACGCCCGCAGTTGCCTGATCAGGTTAGGCAGTCTAATGGACCTGTCCACAGGTTGACGCAAATGCCAACATGCTGATTGTGGTGCCTCTGCCGTTTTTGCAACGGTTCGCGATTACATGCACTTAGCCAGCGTCGCCTGTGGCATCAGCATTGCCTTCCAAAGAACGAGTGTGACCACACTCGCATTTCAAAAAGGGAAAGGGATGCAGATGGCGCAGAAGAGTCGTAACCTATCAGTCCTAGCAGTATTGAGCGGCGTGCTGGCCTTAGTCGCGCCCCTCAGCGCGCAGGACAAGTCTCAAGAGACTAAACCTTGCCAATGGGGAGTCGCCGGGCACAATTTGAGTAACACATGGAGCCAGGCGGGCGACCATTCAATCAACACCACAAACGTCAAAGGTCTAACAACAAAGTGGGTCTTCACAACCGGCGGCGATGTTTCAGCCACGCCGACTGTCTGCGGTGACGCCGTGTATTTTCCTGACTGGGGCGGCAATCTATCCGCCGTCAGGGCGAGCAATGGTTCTCTTATCTGGACCCATAAGGTCAGTGATTACGATGGTTCCGCTAACTCCGTTGTTCGTGTCAGTCCTGCGGTAGATCAGGATAACAATCAGTTAATTGTCGGGGACGTTCTTAGTGGATCACTGCCGCACAACGGCGCGAATGTGATGGCCGTAGATCGGGAAACAGGAGCTCTTCGTTGGCTTACACAGGTGGAGACTCATCCTGCTGCGATCATCACCGGGTCCCCGGTTGTCTTTGGGGGAGTGGCTTACGTTGGCGTCTCTTCCATCGAGGAGGGTCTGGCTATACCTCCAACCTATCCGTGTTGCAGCTTTCGAGGAAGCGTAGTGGCGCTGGATACGAAGACGGGTGCGATTCTTTGGAAAACATTCGACATGCCCGATAATCAGGGACAACCCGGCCAATACAGCGGTGGAGCCATATGGCAACCGCCGGCAATCGATCCCGCACGCGGGGTGCTCTACATTGGCACTGGGAATAACTATGACGTTCCCGCAGATGTGGCGGCTTGCCAGGATAAGACTCCCAAGAAGAGCTGCTCCGCGTTCGATGATTATTACGACACAGCGTTGGCGCTGGACTTGAAAACCGGGAAGGTGAAATGGGCGCACAAGTTACAGAGCTTTGATACCTGGACGCTTGCTTGTTTCTCTCCTGTGGGCACGAACCCTAACTGCCCCGTGCCGAACAGCCCGGACTACGATCTGGGCGGAGCGGGGCCGAATCTGGTAGGGAATGTTGTCGGCTTTGGGCAGAAGAGCGGAATTTTCTGGGCACTCGATGCTGACACCGGCAAAATCCTCTGGAGCACACCGGTCGGGCCAGGCGGTAACCTGGGCGGCATCGAATGGGGCACGGCCAGCGATGGCGAGCGTGTTTACGTCGCGATCGCGAATTACCTTAGTCGCCCGTATACGCTGGTGCCGTCGGGCCAGCACATCACGTGGGGAGCATGGAGTGCTCTCGATCTCAGGACTGGAAAGATCCTTTGGCAGACAGCGGATCCGACTCCCAACACCATCGACCGAGGCTCGGTGAGCGTTGCCAACGGGGTCATGTACGCTGGCTCGAATTCCGGAGCGATGTATGCGTTCGACGCAGCTAGCGGAACGATCCTCTGGAGCTTCGCGAGTGGCGGCACAGTAATCGATGGACCGTCGATTGTCGAAGGCACGCTTTATTGGGGATCGGGTTACGCGAATCTCGATGGAACCGCCAACCACAAACTCTACGCCTTCACGCTTTCGAAATAGGGCAGAGAGGAACCTCAACTTGTTGCAGGGTGTGATCGCTTCGCCGCATTCGACGCGATCACATCCGCAGCGAAACAGTTCAGAGAGAACCGCAAAACAGAACGCCTCGAACCGAGAGGCACATACAGGAGCAAGAGTATGAACGTGAATGGCCAGAGTTTTCCGGACCGCATTGCTAGCCTCGCCCTAGCTTTATTTCTGGTGTGGGTTTCGACGCTACCGATGGCCGGACAGGATGTACCAACCTTCCACAACGACGCGGCCCGATCAGGCATCCAGAGCGAAGAAAGCTCACTTACGCCGTCAAACGTTGACGCTAGCTCGTTTGGCAAGCTGCGGAGTTTCAAAGTAGAGGGCGACGTGTACGCGCAGCCTTTGTACATATCGCAGTACAAAATGGCCGATGGCAAGCTCCACAATGTGCTGTTTGTTGCCACGGCTCACGACATGGTTTACGCCTTCGACGCCGACGGCAACAATCCGAAAGCAGGCTTTTTGTGGCGTGTTTCACTGCTGGCTAAGGGCGAGACGTTTGTGCCCTTCGGAGACGTACACACGACCGACATTAAACCTGCCATAGGAGTTGTGGGGACGCCAGTGATCGATCGGGTCGGCGGTACTCTGTATGTTGTCTCGAAGTCCAAGACGAAGGGCACAAACCCCGTGTTTAGCCAACGTTTGCACGCCTTGAATCTTGCCGACGGCACCGAGAAACTACCCGGGCCCACGCTGATACAGGCGACGCTGCCGGGCACGGGGGACGGAGGGTCAACGGTATCGTTCAATGCGTTGCTCAACAATCAAAGACCCGCGCTGTTGCTGAGTCCCACGCCGAACGGGTCGAGCGCGGCCTCGGTCTTTATCGCTTGGTCTTCTCACGGCGACAATGGCCACTACCATGGCTGGGTTGTGAGCTACAACGCAGCCGATATCTCGCAGCAAACGGGAGCTTGGGTGGATACGCCTGACGGAAACCAGGGTGGTATTTGGATGAGCGCAGGCGGTCTGTCGGTCGACGCAAACGGGAACATCTACGGAGCATCGTCGAATGGAGCTTTCGATGGCGATATGGGCGGCTCCGACTTTTCGAGTACGATGTTCAAGTTAGAAGCGACGTCGTCTGGGTTGTCTCTCGCAGATTGGTTCACGCCTTTTGACCAGCTTATGTTGTCGCAGGAGGATGAGGATTTCGGTGTCGGCGGAGCGCCGCTGGTGTTGCCGGATCAGACAGGCCCCATCCCTCATCTGATCCTCACGGCCGACAAGACCGGGCAGATCTATCTTCTGAATCGCGACAACCTGGGTCACTTCAATAGTGACGAGAACCCGGATGTTCAGGATTTCAGCAATGGCGGCTTCCAGGTCCACAGCAACCTTGTTTTCTTCAAGAACGCCTTGTATCTCGCGCCGGATGACGGTCCGCTCGAGCAGTTTGCCTTCACTCCAAAGACAGGCAAGTTCGCTACCTCGCCTGCGGCGGTCAGCGATCACATATTTGGCTGTAAGGGTTGCGTAGATGGGCAGGGTTCGAATTTTACGATCTCCGCGAACGGTGTTGAGAACGGGATCGTGTGGGCGATCGATTACACCGCATTCGGCACTGGCCCTGCTGTGCTGTACGCCTTCGACGCTGCAAACGTGGCGAATGAACTCTACGACAGTACGCAAGCGGGCGCGAGAGACGAAGCGGCCGTGGCGGTAAAATTCAGCGCGCCTACCGTAGCCAACGGCAGTGTTTATATCGGAGGCCGGAACGCGGTGACGGTGTATGGGTTGCTCAGCAGCGCGCCGGCAGTCACGACAGCCTCCAAATTGCCGCCTCTAAGCGCAAACGGCAGCCGGGCCGTCACACTGAGTTCTGCAGAGAAAGAATCCAGATATAGCAGTCGCTGAGCACTGCGAGTTGCTGAGACATGGAGGAGGCGGCAGTGAGCTTGTGGCCGCGGCAAGTTTGCACGAAACGAAATGAAAGGAGGTTACACATATGGAATGGGTTAGACCTGAATTCGAAGAGATCTCACTAGCATGCGAAATCAACTCGTACGCCAAAGCCGAACTGTAGCCCAGCAGACAGACCTTTTTCCAACGGAATGAAGGCCAGGAAGAATGAAACTGATTCTTCCTGGCCCTCTCATTTTGCGGCGCCTGACGGCCTTGTAGCAAGCAACCCGACTTCGATCTTGGAGGAGCACGACCAAGTCTTTCTCGGGGAAGCTCTCTCAAAACCTCTGGTCAAGCTGCACGCTGCAGGTTCGAACGGCCCCGCGGTTTTGTACCAGGCATCCTCGAACCGAGGGCCGCGCAGCGCACTGTTACTATTGATCAGATCAAGTACTCAACATCTGAGTCCCATATTATGGACGCTACGTTGAGAGAAGTGGTGTACCAGCGATGACTCACCTTTTCGATCGCCTCACAATTCGAGATATTACGTTTGCCAACCGCGTCTTTGTGTCGCCAATGTGCGAGTACTCGAGTGCTGACGGACATGCAAATGACTGGCATTTCGTGCATCTTGGCAGCCGCGCCATTGGCGGTGCCGGATTGGTGCTTACCGAAGCAACTGCGGTTCTCCCCGAGGGACGGATCAGTCCACAGGACCTGGGCATCTGGAAAGATGATCACATTGAGCCTCTGGCGCGAATCGTGCGCTTCATTCATGAGCAAGGCAGCGTCGCTGGGATGCAGTTGGCGCACGCTGGGCGCAAGGCGAGCACCTACCGGCCTTGGGATGGTCAGGGAACAATCCCCGAAACCGAAGGCGGCTGGTCCAATGTCGTTGCTCCAAGCGCGCTGGCTTTTGCCGATCACTATCCAACGCCGCAAGCGCTCTCTCTCGACGGCATCCAGAAGATCGTTTCTGCTTTCGCCGCCGCAGCGCGCCGCGCCTGCGAAGCAGGCTTCCGCATCATTGAGATTCACGCTGCTCATGGATACCTAATTCATGAGTTTCTGTCGCCTCTTAGCAATCGAAGAACAGACGCCTACGGAGATTCATTTGAGAATCGCACTCGAATATTGCGAGAGGTCGTTGCCGCTGTTCGAGGTTCGTGGCCAGAGCAAGGACCACTCTTTGTGCGCATTTCGGCGACGGATTGGGTCGACGGCGGCTGGGATATTCAGCAGTCGGTTGAGCTCGCCCGCCAACTCAAGGAACTTGGAGCAGACCTCATCGATTGCTCCTCCGGCGGTAATGTAGCGCAAGCAACGATCCCCGTAGGTCCGGGTTATCAAACGCCTTTCGCGGAGCGGATCCGGAGGGAAGCCAACATCCTGACCGGTGCCGTCGGGATGATTACGTCCCCCCTTCAGGCCGAACACATTATCGGCACCGGACAGGCGGATGCAGTCATCATGGCGCGCGAACTTCTGCGCGACCCGTACTGGCCGTTGCGGGCAGCACGGAAGCTAGGGCAGCCAGTCTCGTGGCCTGTCCAGTATGTCAGGGCGGCCCCGGAGGGCTCCCAGCCTCGCGTTGCGATAGACCTCAAGAAGCTGGAATCGTGCTTCGAGGAACAACACGCGATTCCTAAACGCTGACCCAGTAACAGAAAAATCTACGCGGTAATTTTCTTTCGGATCTCGCCCAGGGTCTATTTTGATGCGTTTACGCTTTGTTCTCCGCCTGAGTTTGTTCCAAGTAGCTCTAACAATATGCTTCGAACCGCTTCTCGATCTTTAGCAGCAAGTTCGCAATAGAGCCGCTTGAGGTCGCTCAAGAGCGTCGCCGCCGCCGCGTGTTCTTCGCTGGATTCCATTTGCAACGTGCTACTTGTCCTTTCCGGGCTAGGGATCTGGTGTCCATCCGCAGGTCTTCAGAAACGGACGACAGTGCTTTTCTCCGCCAGTGTTTTGGCAGCCGAGGCAGTACGCTTCCATGTCTCGTCTTTCACCGATCCGCCTCAGTAACCGAGTCCCTATTGTTACTTCGTTCTTGACGTTGCAATTTAGCGTCCGTTGCGCTTCGGATCCGTTTTCTCCACATCGTCTTGAACATGCATCAAGCATGATTTCCTTTGTGGAGCCGCAGGGGCGGCGATGGCCATGCTCCGACAAAATTGTCAACAGACTGACACTCGCCGATAGCGATTCGTCCAACTTTAGCCTCACGCGCTTTTGATTCCTCCTTGTATTCAATCTCTTGCCTTGGTCTTCGCGCGAAAAACAGAGATTGGCAAATCAAGTGCTTCTTCACTCGAGACAGCCATGGCTAGACGAATGCTGGTCCTTCGATACGCTAAACCGACATTCGGTATTGCCTCCTGATAATCACGTCCAGTCGAGATTGTGCAGGAGGCGGGGAAACCGGACGTTTCTCAGGAAAACAGAGGTTGGTTCGGGATGAAATCATGCGCGTGAAGATTCTCGGTTCCGGTGCTGGCGGAGGATTTCCCCAGTGGAATTGCGCCTGCGCCAACTGCGGCACCCTGCGCGCCGGAACTTTCCACGGCAAAGCCCGCACCCAGGCGCAACTCGCCGTGAGCGCCGACACCGGCTTTTGGTTTTTACTTGGGGCTTCTCCCGATCTGCGCACGCAAATCGAAGCCACTCCCGAACTGCGTCCCCGCCAAGGCCTTCGACAATCGCCGATCGGCGGCGCCGCTCTCGCCAATGCCGACATCGACCACGTACTCGGTCTGCTTCTGCTGCGTGAATTGCAACCGCTCCGCGTGTACACCACCGACTCTATCCGCCGCCTCCTGACGGAGGACAATTCGATGTTCGCCATGCTGCAGCGCATTCCCGCTCAGATTACCTGGACCAGCATCGCTCCGGGCATCATTTTCCCGCTGCAGAATCCCACCGGTGAAGATTCTGGATTGCAATGCCGCGCGGTCTCGCTTGGCACCAAATATCCCGCATACGTCGCACCAGATCGCCAATCCGAACTGAACGCACGGGAAGCATCGTTAGGACTGATCGTAGAATCGACGTCCGGCAAACGGCTCGCCTACATGCCCGCGGTTCCGCAGATTGACAGCGCGTTACTAGAGGAATTCGAGTCGGCCGACGTATTACTTTTCGACGGCACTTTCTGGGACGACGATGAGCTCATCCGCATTCAACGTGGTAGTCAAACCGCGCGGCGAATGGGACACGTTCCTGTCTCCTCCGCGGATGGCAGTCTCCGCAGGTTAGCGGGGCTGCGGCGGCCACGTCGAATCTATGTGCACATCAACAACACGAATCCCATGCTGAATGAGGCTGGTCCCGAATATCGCCAGGTGCGCGAGTCGGGCTGGAAAATCGCGGAGGACGGATGGCAGTTCGAACTATAGAAGCGACTCCAGACCCAGGGCTGCTCTCCCGTGATGATCTGCGCACCCGGTTGCGGGCCATTGGAGAGGAGCGTTATCACCACCAGCATCCGTTTCACCTGCTGATGCATGAGGGCCGCCTCGATCGCGGACAGCTACAGGCTTGGGCTTTGAACCGCTACTATTACCAGAGCATTATCCCGATCAAAGACTCGATCATCCTCTCGCGGGGCTCCGATCCATTGTTTCGCCGCGCCTGGCGCAAACGTGTAGTCGATCACGATGGAGATGCCACCAGCGAAGGGGGAATCAAACGCTGGCTTAAGCTCGCAGAAGCGACCGGGCTTACGGCCGACCAAGTCCGCGCCGGGATCGGAATCCTTCCCGCGACGCGCTTCGCCGTCAATGAATACCTCAACATTGTACGTAGCCGCACCTTGCTCGAGGCGGTGGCTTCGTCGCTGACCGAGTTGTTCTCCCGCGACCTGATCTCGTTGCGCATGGAGAAGCTTCGTCATCATTATCCGTGGCTCTCAAGTGGGTTGGACTACTTCGAGGCCCGTCTGACACAGGCTCCCGAAGACGCAAAGTTCGCCATCGACTACGTCTACGAGAATGCGAGGACGCGTGCCGAGCAGGAACTCGCCATCCAAGCCCTGCGCGACAAGTGTGACATTCTCTGGGCACAGCTCGACGCGCTCTATTTTGCCTACGTGCAGCCAGGTTGGCCTCCCCCCGGGGCGTTTCGAATTCCAATGAGAGAAGCGGGAGCCTGACCGATGGCTCCCCCTTTAGATGGAAGCCAGCCACGACTCGCTGCCGGGTGCCGCTGGGGCGGAAGCGAAGAGGATCGCGTAATCCTCTTGCCCGAAGGCGCAATCAAGCTGCAGGGCAGCGGAAGGATAGTGCTGGAGCATTGCGACAGCCAGCGCACTTTCGGTGAGATCATCGCGGAGTTGCAAAAACGGTTCGGCAACGCGACGCCGGCGAAGATTCGCGACGATATCAGCCAGTTTCTGGAGCAGTTACAACGCAAGCGGATCGTTGATTACTAGACATTACTGAATACCAGACCGAGAGGCTTTGCTCTTAATGACTCTCTCGGTGGAACAAAAGCCGTACAAGCTACGTCTCTAGGAAGACGACTTATGGTCTCTAATCCTCTCGCCCTCATCGCCGAAGTCACGCACCGCTGCCCGCTGCATTGCGTCTACTGCTCTAATCCGATGCAGTTGGCCGGAACGAAAGCGGAACTCTCGACTGAAGATTGGGCGAGCGTCTTGCAGCAGTGCGGCAAACTCGGCATGCTGCACGCGCACTTCACGGGCGGCGAACCGCTGGCTCGTCCCGACTTGACTGAACTGATCTTGGCCGCGCGCGCCGCTGGACTCTACACCAATCTCATCACGTCAGGCATTGGTCTCAACGAGGCTCGGTTGCAGGCGTTGGTCGGCGCTGGACTGGATCATATCCAGATCAGTTTTCAGGATTCTCGCGAAGAAGCCGCGAACTGGATTGCGGGGACGAAAGCGCACGCGCACAAGATCGAACTGTCGCGCGCAATCCGCCAGCACAAGATAGCCTTCACTGTGAATCTTGTCGTGCACCGCCAAAACCTGGACCATCTCGAAGAGATGATCGCGTTCGTCGAGCGACTCGACCCGGAGCGCGTCGAGATCGCCCACGCCCAGTACTACGGGTGGGCGCTCGCCAACCGCGCCGCGCTTTTGCCCACGCACGCGCAACTTGAGAAGGCAGTTGCGATTGTGGCGGAAGCCGAGAAGCGTCTAGCCGGGCGCATTCGCATTGATTCCGTTGTGCCCGACTACTACGCGAAGTATCCCAAGGCCTGCATGGGAGGATGGGGACGACGATTAATGCTGATCAATCCCGCAGGCAAGGTTCTTCCGTGCCACGCGGCGGAGGTCCTGCCGGGCTTGTCGTTTGAAAACGTACGCGAAAAGACACTGGAATGGATCTGGCGGGAATCGTCTTCATTCCGCCGTTTCCGTGGCGAAGACTGGATGCCGGAGCCGTGCCGCAGTTGCGATCGCCGCAGCGAAGATTTCGGAGGCTGCCGCTGCCAGGCGTTTTTGCTCGCTGGAGACGCCACGGTAACCGATCCGGCATGCTCGCTCGCGCCGGCGCATTCAATCGTCGAATCGGTTGTGCGTGACATGAATTCCAGTGCGGCAATCGCGCAGCCTGCCCCGGCATCGTCGTTCGTGCAACTGCAGAAGGAGACCACCGATCTGTGGAGCTACCGTACGAATCCCTCGATGTCGCTGGGATAAGACTACTCGAATCAGAAGGACGAATGTTCAATGAAACGACTTCCAGCTCTTTTCTTCCTGCTTACGTTGCCGCTCCTCGGCCAAAGCAGGAGTGGCGAACTGCATTTCACGGTGACCGATCCGTCCGGACTGGGGGTGAGGGCCACGATCGAAGTTGTCAGCGATGCTAACCAATGCCGAAACATATTTAGCACCGATGAAACGGGCAACGTGGGTCTGAAGCGGCTTCCTTACGGGGGATATCGAATCGCGATTGAAGCTCAGGGCTTCGCAACGCATTCCCAGGTAATAGAGGTCCTCTCGGCGATCCCAATCAACCAGACAATCGCGCTTACCCTTGCCCCTGTGACTTCATCGGTGACGGTCAAGGACTGGGACATGCTCGTTGATCCCCATCGATCCGGTTCTATAAACGAAATCGGCTCAGACACGATTGAGACCAGACCGGCGTCGCTGCCCGGTCGTTCATTACAGGATCTCGTAAATACACAGCCCGGCTGGCTCTATGAAGGCAATGCGGTTCTGCATCCGCGCGGCTCGGAGTACCAAACCCAGTTTGTGGTGGACGGAGTTCCATTTACGGACAATCGTTCACCGAGCTTCGCGCCCGAAATTGAAGCGGATGACGTACAGTCTATGACCATTTACACTGCGGGCATCCCCGCCGAATTTGGAAGAAAGATAGGCGGCGTCGTTGAAATCAACACAGCAAGAGACACCCGGGCCGGCCTGCATGGGCAGTTCATTCTTTCCGGCGGGAGCTTTGACACGGCAGGAGCCTTCGGAACCGCGCAGTACGTCCGGGGTAAAAATACCTTCGGTGTCAGCGCTGACGGCGACATGACCGACCACTACCTGAATCCGGTAGTTCCCCAAAGCTTTACGAATAGGGGCACGACCGCGGGGTTCGCCGTTAGCTACGAGCGGGACCTCAGTTCCAGTGACCGCATTCGTCTGACGGTCCGCCATGGAATCGCACGATTCCTCGTCCCGAACGAACAAGTCCAAGAAGCAGCAGGTCAGCGGCAGGATCGCGACACCTTCGAGACCGTGGGGATCGTTTCCTATCAGCATATTTTCTCATCCAACGTGATCGCGGATTTTCGCGGAATGGTAAGGGATGACTCGACTGGTCTTTCGTCCAATCCGCAGTCAACACCGATCATTGCCTATCAGGACCGGGGTTTTCGAGAGGGATATTTCAAGGGGAGTGTATCGGTCCACCATGGCAGGCACGAGTGGAAGGCCGGCATCGAATCCGATGCAATCTTTCTCCGCGAGCAATTTAGCGACATCATCACCGACCCCACTCAATTCGATCCCGGGACACCGACTACCTTTAGCTTCAACCAAAAGCACGCAGACCTCGAACAATCGGCGTTTATACAAGACCTCATCCGTCTCGGCAAATGGACCCTGAGCGCAGGTCTGCGCTGGGATCACTATCAACTACTCGTAAACCAGAACGCCGTAAGCCCGCGTTTCGCAGTCGCGCGATATTTTCCGTCGGCTGACTTGGTTCTTCACGCTTCCTATGATCGCGTTTTTCAAACCCCGTTTTTCGAGAACCTTCTGCTTTCCAGTTCCCCGCAAGCCATATCGCTGAATCCTAATATCCTGCGCCTTCCTGTGGAGCCCTCGCACGGCAATTATTATGAGATCGGTGCAACTAAGGGTTTCTTTCGGCAGCTAAGACTCGACGTCAACGTTTTCGACCGGCGGGTGAACAACTATGCAGATGACGATCAGCTTCTCAATACGGGCATAAGTTTTCCAATCGCTTTTGCCAAGGCCAATCTGTACGGGGCGGAAGGCAAAATCGAGATTCCCAGGTGGGGCAATCTGTCGGGATTTGTGAGTTGCTCCTACATCGTCGGATCGACATATTTCCCAGCCACCGGCGGCCTGTTGGTTGGGGTAGATGCCGTCAATTCCGCACGGCTAACAGGCAGATTTTGGGATTCTCAAGACCAGCGCAACACGCTGCGCACCCGCTTCAGGTATCAGTTCATCCCCCGGGTGTGGGCGGCGATTGGCGGAGAATACGGAAGTGGCCTGCCGGTCGCGTTCAATGGTAGCCAAGAGGAAGCGATTGCAACATATGGTCAACAGGTTGTGGACCGGGTGAATTTTGATCGTGACCGCGTAAAGCCTTCACTTTCCATCGATGCTTCGATCGGAGTGGAGATGTGGAGGCGAGACAACTTCAGGCTGCGGTTACAGGCCGATGCAGAAAACGTGAATAATCGCCTCAACGTCATCGATTTTGCCGGTCTGTTCTCCGGAAATGCCATTGCACCTCCGCGCAGTTACGCCGTTCGCCTGGAAACGACCTTTTGATCGCTCTCAAGTGGCGCTCTTCGCGAGAGCTTATCAAACCAAAGTCCTCGAACAGTTTGTCCACCGCAGTGCGCAGCTTCTCTTTCGTTTTGTCGCACTTGTTAGAAAGTGGGTCAGACCCACTAAGCTCCGTCCGGAACGAACTGTGTATTCGCGCCTTCTTTAAAGATGACGTAAGCGCGTTTCCAGGGTTCGTCATTGATCAAGCGCCATTTGTGGCCTGAACCAGTGTGGTCCTCTGCCAGAAGCACGTCACCTGGACGGAGGGTGAAGGTCTCGCCACCTACCGTCGTAAATTCCAGCACGCCGGCCAGTGTAATGACGTACTGAGGAGTTGGATCGTTGTGCCAGTCATAGGATGAATGTGCCGCCGTCTCCTTGAACTGGATCGACTTCGCGTCGACTAAATGACCTGCATTCACACTGCCGAGTATTACGTGTGAATTCCCATCAGGCCCGGTGTACAACCGATAAGCGCGAATCATAGTCAGTCTCCTTGTGGGTTTTCGATCACGCCGCATTCTTGTCGGACGTGGATTTCTTCTGGTTGGACATGATGTTGCTGATGTTCAATACGGCGGCCGTTTCTGCGCGCACGCGCTCGGTCAACGCCGGATTGTCGATCAGAGATTGCCCGTAGGAAGGAATCATCCTCTTCATCCCGTCCGCCCATCCTCCACTCGTCAGTTTGTTGCGGAAACAGCGCTCAATGACCTGAAGCATGGCCCAGACTGCGGTCGAAGCACCCGGCGAGGCGCCAAGCATGGCAACAACCGAGCCATCGGATGCGATAACGAGCTCAGTGCCGAATTGCAGGATACCGCCGTGCACAGGATCCTTCTTGATGATCTGCACACGCTGTCCGGCCACTTCCACCTTCCAATCTTTCTCGTTTACCTTCGGGTAGAACTCGCGAAGTGCAGCAAAGCGCTGCTCGGGGGACTCCAGAACCTGACCGACCAGATACTCTTCGAGTGCCAAGTTGCTTTTCCCGACGGCCAAAAGCGGAAGAAGGTTCTCCGGATCGATGGAGCCGAAGAGATCGAAATAGGATCCATGCTTGAGGAACTTTGTCGAAAAGCCCGCATAGGGCCCGAAGAGCAAAGAGACCTTTCCTTCGATGTGACGCGTGTCGAGATGCGGCACAGACATCGGCGGGGCGCCGACGGAAGCTTTGCCGTAGACCTTCGCATGGTGGCGGGAAGAGACTTCCGGGTTATCGCAGCGCAGCCAAATTCCGCTTACTGGAAACCCGGCATAGCCCCGCCCTTCCGTAATCCCCGTTTTTTGCAACAGGGGCAAGGACCCGCCGCCGGCACCGATAAAAACAAACTTGGTCTGCACGAATCTGTGCTCGCCAGTTTGTTCGTTCCTGATCTTCACACTCCATGCATCCGCATCGCGTTGCACATCTTGCACCCGGCTGAAGAAATGAATGGAGAATCCATCCTTTTCCTGCAATGAATCCAGCAGATCCCTTGTGAGTGCGCCGTAGTCCACGTCCGTACCAGTCGCCATGCGGGTAGCAGTAACCACGTCACTAGGATCACGCCCTTCCATAACCAGTGGAATCCATTCTCCGATTTGTCTTTTGTCCTCCGAATATTCCATCCCGTAATAAAGAGGATGGCTCGTAAGGGCTGCAAAACGCTTCTTCAGGAAATTCCGGTTATCGACCCCGCGGACGAAACTCATATGCGGTACGGGATGCAGAAACGACTGCGGATCCTTTATCGCTCCCTTCTTCACGAGATAGGCCCACAACTGACGCGAGAGGTCAAACTCGGTGTTGACCTGCAGAGCTTTGGAAATGTCGATGCCGCCGTCTGCTCTCTCCGGCGTGTAATTCAGTTCACAAAGCGCAGCGTGGCCTGTGCCAGCGTTGTTCCACGCATTCGAGCTCTCTTGAGCCTCGCTTCTCAGGACTTCATGGATTTCGACTTTAAGTTTGGGGTCAAGCTCCTTGAGGATGACCGCGAGTGTAATGCTCATGATGCCCGCACCGACGAGAACGACATCGGGTGGGTGTGTGGAGGGAACGGCTGCCATACTATTTCTCCTTTTGTCGGCCATTAAAATTGGCCGAAATTGCTGTTTACACGGGCCAATGATGGGTAAGCCAGAGGATGATCGGGACCGTAACTGCTAAAGAAAGTGTCGAAAGCAGGAGCATGGATGCCGTTTCAGATTCAGAGGACTTATATCGCGCGGCGAAGAGCACGACAACGGTGGCCAACGGAAAGCTACAGCATATCAACGACTCACGCGCGAAAGGACTGTTGACATGCAGCAGACGCAGGAGAGCCAGCAAGACTACATTCTGTACCGTGAGACGACCGAGAGTGCCGAGAAATACAAGGCGGGAAAACTGAAACGCGTGAGCGGCCAGCACCAGACCTACAGCAAAGACAGCAACACCGGAAGTCGTCGAACCAATTAGCTCAAAGCACGCCGCGATCACTCGCGGTAAGGGTATTTTGGCAATGACGATAGCAATCCCAATAATTGGCGCCCATAGGAGCGGTGATTTCAAGCCTGACGCCAACCCAGTCAGGATAGGACTCGACGTCGAACGGTCGTTGGCGATGCTCCGATGCTTGGCTGCATCAACCTCTAATAGAACGACGGTTGCAGGCACCACAAGATTAATAGATAAGGCGACGAGTCCCACTGCCCCAGTGGCGGCCGGACCTAGGATCGGCTGGAGAACCGCTAAGCCAAACACCGGGGTAGCGGATGTCGACAGCATAAGGGCGTAGAGGATCGCCGGTGTTCCGCGCACGCTTTGTATAAATCCCAATACGGCCCATGCAATAAAAAAAAGGCCGACGTGAGCCAGAATCAGCGCCAGAACGAGCCGGCCTTGCTGCAGAAGCAGATTCCTGGGTATTTCGGTCATGCCGACAAATAAAGACGCGGGCAAAGCGAACGAAATCGCAAGTTTGCTCAGTCCCGCGGCCTGGTCGGCATCGAATGCATTGCGCTTGCCGGCGCCATAGCCGAGCGCAAGAACAAAAAATACCGGAAGTAACGCTCCTACAAGTCCGCTAAGGTTCATACGAATATCCCCTTCCTGAGCCGCCTAAAGTCCACGTCAGCCCCAAGTTAGAAAACGAGAACTCATCGCTTCTTCAGCAACGTAGCACTCGATTTCTAGTGAGCGCCCGTGTCCTAGGCAGCGACGGCGGGCGATGCGACGTAAGGTCGAACCATTTTCTTCGGATCGACGACGCTGTCGAACTCAGCTTCCGTCACGAAGCCGAGCTTTAGCGCCGCAGCCTTCAGAGTGAGATCGTTGTCCATCGCGTAATGGGCAATCCTGGAAGCCTTGTCATAACCGATCACCGGCGATAACGCCGTGACCAGCATGAGCGACTCTTCGACGTACTGGTTGATCTTCCTCAGATTCGGCTGGGTTCCTTCCACGAGGAATTTCCGGAAGTTCGTGCAGGAATCGGCCATGATGGTGATGGAGTGGGTCACATTAAAGATGATGAGGGGCTTGTAAACGTTCATTTCGAGGTAACCGCCGGCGCCGCCAAAGCCTACCGCTGTGTCGTTCGCCATGACCTGGACAGCGACCATTGCAAGAGCCTCGGCCTGGGTTGGATTCACTTTGCCGGGCATTATCGAAGAGCCCGGTTCGTTCTCTGGAATCTTCAGCTCCGCGAAACCGGCTCGTGGACCGCAGGACATCAGGCGAATGTCGTTGGCGATCTTGTAAAGTGAAACGGCTAGCGTGCGGAGAGTGCCAGAAAGCTGTACCAGCGCGTCGTGAGCGCCCTGCACAGCGAATTTGTTTGGCGCCGTGACGAAGGGCAAGCCTGTGAGCTTTACGATTTCGGCTGCAACGGCCTCAGCGAAGCCGGGCGCTGAATTGATGCCGGTGCCCACCGCCGTACCGCCGAGTGCGAGGCGATAGACGCCCTTCAGCGCATCTTCGATCCGATCGAGGTCGTCTGCGAGCACGCCTTCGTAGCCGGACCACTCTTGCCCAAGCGTCAGCGGCGTGGCGTCTTGCATGTGTGTGCGGCCGATCTTGACGATGTCGCTCCACTCCTCCACCTTTCTGGCAATCGCCTCGTGCAGCCGCTTCACCCCCGGCACCAGCCGCCGCTTGACGTTGACCGCTGCCGCAATGTTCATGGCCGACGGGAAAGAGTCGTTCGAAGATTGGGACATGTTGACGTGATCGTTGGGATGAACCGGCGTTTTGCTCCCGAGTGGCGCACCGGCGATCTGGCTGCAGCGGTTCGAGATCACTTCGTTCACGTTCATGTTGAATTGCGTACCACTGCCGGTCATCCAAACATGCAGCGGGAACATATCCTGGTGTTGGCCGGCGAGGATTTCATCGCAGACTTGAGTGATGAGTTTGTACTGCTGATCGCTTAGCCGCTTGGCGGCGTGGTTCGCCGCCGCTGAGGCCTTCTTCAAAATGGCGTAAGCGGTGATCATTTCACGCGGAATCAAGTCCGTGCCAATGCTGAAATGCTCGAGCGAACGCTGAGTTTGCGCGCCCCAGAGCCTGTCGGCGGGAACATCCACCTCGCCAAGGCTATCGGTTTCCTTGCGAATGTCGGTCATTTGTAATCTCCTTTTCATCTGGTTAAATTACCGTTGCTTCAGTGCCGAAGATGGGCGGAAAGAAATATCCGGCCGTCATTTCGGCGTAGTCTCAGATTGCCCGGCAACACAAATGCGCGACGGCTTAGGCTCCACCGGCTTGGGCGCGAAAGCACGCGCTGTATCCCGCTGTGGGCGAGCCGTGCGCGACAAAGCGCGCTGCCGCGCGAATTCCTTAACCCCTCGCTCCTGATATTGCGCGCTGGTCAGCGTGGCCAGCAAAGCGACAACATCGTCGATCTCTGATTCGCTTAGCGCCAGCGGCTGCATGTCTTCATCGAGCCAAGGATCGTTTATGCCGTCGCCCTTGTTGTAGTGATCGAGCACATCCCATAACGTCGCCTGCGAGCCATCGTGAAAATACGGCGCGGTAATGAGCAGGTTGCGCAAGCTCGGGGTCTTGAAGGAAGCGATGTCTTTCTCTTTCTTGGTGACCAGAAAGAGGCCAACTACCGATGTTTCGCTTTGAATGGCCGCTTGATCGACGTCGATGATCTTTCCAGAATCGACCTCTTGCTCCGCCTTACAAGCCAGCGCGACCACATTGTGGCGAACGATGCCGATGCCGATATTGTGGAAGTCTTGATCCATAAAGAAGGTGGGGTCGCGCTTGTCCTCACTCAAAGCGTGACATTTGTTACAGCGGGCCTTGGTATTGAAAAGATCCCAGCCTCGTTTGGCAGAGTCGCTGATCGCCGCCTTGTCGCCGGCCATGAAGTGATCGAACGGCGAATCAAAAGAAACCTGCGTTCGCTCGTAGGAAGCAATGGCGCGCACAAGATCGGTCCCGTTAATCGGGCGGGCAAAGACGCGTCGAAACGCCTGCTCGTATTCCGGCAAAGCCGCAATCCTGGCGACGGCAGCGTCAAGGCTGGGCTGACCCATTTCGCTCGGGTTCGTGATGGGGAGGGCCGCTTGCTGTTCGAGAGTTTTCGCGCGCCCGTCCCAGAACTGCGCGCGGTTGTAAAGCGCGTTCAGAATCGTCGGAGAATTGCGCTGGCCGGCCCGTCCTTTCACACCGATCGAGACGGGTCTTCCGTCAGTGAAGGCGAGGGCTGGATCGTGACGGGTGCTGCAAGCCACGGTTCCGTCGACCGATAAGCGGCCGTCAAAAAACAGCTTCTCGCCGAGAGCAATTTTTCCTTCTGTCTGGGGATTGTCCGCCGGTACCGCTGCAAGTGTGGCCTCGTTCGGCAGCCCAACTTGTGTCAGAGATTTGGGGCGTGCCAGTGGACCGTCGGCCGGAATCGGCGGCACCTGCGCGACTTGCGCTTCCATCGCTTCTATCGGCGCTTTCGAGCTCCAGTTGAATGCCCTGACGCTGTTGTAACCGAGCGACGTTAAAGCCAGAGCTAGTCCAACCGCGGCGCTATTTTGAATTTGGTGAATGATTCGCACGACTCATTCCTGCTTGAACCCGGTTACATCGTTTCGTGTCTGAGCTAAGGCAGATAGAAGCGCAGCGAGGTGAACGCCACAATGTCGCCACCTTGAGGCGCTGTACCTATACCGCTCCACAAGTCGCGATGGATGTACACGACCTGATTTCCCTGTTCGACCCTGCCCCCCTCGCCTCCAAAGAGCCGATACCAGTAGCCCACCGTCGCTTCATAGATGTCGCGATTCGCTCCGCCACAGCTATTCAGCGCTACTTCGTTCGTGCAACCCGCGTAACTGACCAGAGGAGAACCGTAACCCGCAGCGGTCCCAGTGGGTGAGACAAATGCATACCGGCCTGCGTACTCATCCCCGCCATACGTGTACATATCAAGACGGCTGCTGCGGTGATAGACAAGCCCTCCCATGATCCTGGCTTCGCGCAATGGACGCAGCTCCCCAGTTATCGGATTTAGGGTAGCGTCGGGCAATCCAGAAGACCCGTAACGTCCGATGCCTTGACCCAGGAGGCCTTCCAGCGACATCTCCAATTTCTTGTGCGCAAACGGCATGAGAGCGCCGAAACCTACGCCATAGCCCTCGGTGGTGTTTGTAAAGCCATTTGTTGTCGCGGTTGACGCCATTCGATCGCGGAAGAAACGGCCCAGCGCTTTGATCTCGAAGTGTCCCCAGCCTGGTTCAAAAGCCACCTTCGCCAAAAGATCAGGGGCTGGGTTCGTGGAGAAACCGTTGCTGTAATTGGCCAGAAATGGAAGAAGGTTAACGCCACTTGCAGCATTCGGGCTGGTGTTGAGCCCCATGATGTTCGCAGGCACAAACGCCGCCGAATATGTAGTTTCCGGTTCCTCAATTGCGAAAGCTGTCCAGATCTTGTTGTTGAAATTCTTCGTCACGCGAAATGCTCTTTGTCGCGTCCAGTTGAAGCCGACGACATACTGGCCGTCCTCGGTTTGGGGTCTCAGTTCCGCTAGGGTTGCAATGCCGTGCTCGTTCGTGGTGAGGAGGGACCACGTCTGACCGGCGGTAATCACCCATCCTGAAGGCTTATCGACCTCAACCCACAGCTGTCTCAGGCGGGGCGTCCAGGAGTTGGATTCAACGTAATTGGCCGTCGGAGCCGCGCCCAGAAAATCGGTTTCGACATACCCTTTCAGCTTTGTGCTTCCTGCTGCGGATTGGAAGAGCAGAGAGAACTCTGAGTTCCGCGCAGTTCCGCGGAACTCGCTCAGTCGTGCGTTCGACGATCCATTCAGCGGAATCACCGAATAGCTGTTTGCGATGTCTGCGTTTTCATTGCGAGTACGAACCAGCATCGTTCCTTCCAGAAAACCGCCCGGAGTCAAAGTAAGCCCTTTGAAGTGGATTGACGTCGGTTCTTCGTGACTCTTCGTTTCGTCAGGTTGCGCCCGAAGGGCCTGTTCCGGGGGAGTCTCGCTCTGAAGCAGGACTGGATCAGTACTGAAGTTCGTCGCAGCGATCCCTCTGGCCGTCTCCAATTCCGCAATTCGATTCTGCATTTTGGCCATTTGCAAACGCATCTCGCCCAGTTGCCTCTGCAACTCAGCGGTAGTGGGCTCTTGGGCGGGGGCTTGAGCGAGTCCCGCCACAGTGGCTATCAATGTGAAAATGCTAACTAAGACGACTGGTCGACCAGAAAGGCCTCTCGATATAACAATCATCCAATTGTCTCCTATCGGAGTGCTACTTCTGTCAAGGAGCAACGCTCAAGACATTTCTTCTGATCACATCACAACTAGTTCTTCACTTTTTCAAAAATGTTCCCCTTGCGCCGCAACTTTCTTCCGGACTTTCTCTTTTTCCCGCGCCCTGGGTGAGCGCCTTGCCGAGTTCTCGCCACCATTACGTGAGGCATTTCAATGTGCGAGTTCGACGGCTCAGGCTGCACGCGGAGGTGAGGGGCCAATTAAGGCCCCTCTTCCTTTTTCACACCCCGACTCGTAAAGACACCCCGTTCAATCCGCGTTACGCGCTGATCAGGGCTGCAATGCGCTGCGAATCGCGTCGCTGGATTGCTGAAGAGCGCTCTGGACTCCTGGTACGTCATGAATGCCGTTGAGTAGCACGAAGTCGTGAATCATTCCGTTGTAGCGGACTGCGGTCACGACAACGCCCGACTCTTTGAGTTTGCGGGCGTAGGCTTCACCTTCATCGCGCAGTGGATCGTTCTCGGCGGTGATGACTAGCGCGGGCGCGACGCCTTTCAGTTCCTCGCTACTTGCTCGAAGAGGCGAGACGTAAGGATTGTTGCGCATCTGCTCGTCAGGCGCGTAACGATCCCAGCCGTACTTCATGAAGGCTCGTGGCAGGAACCGTCCGGTTGCGAACTCATGATAGGACCCGCTGTCCACGCTGGCATCGGTGGCTGGAATCAGCAGCACCTGTAACGAGATTTTCGGCCCGTTGCGGTCTTTGGTCATGAGGGATAGCGCCGCGCTCATGTTTCCCCCGACGGAATTTCCAGCGACCGCGATGCGCGTGCCATCGGCGCCGAACTCAGTGGCGTGCGCGGCGATCCACTTCAGGGTGGCGTAGGATTCTTCCAGCGGCACGGGGAATTTTCCTTCCGGCAGGTTTGTGATTTCAGGGAAGACCCCGATTTGTCCCGAGCCGACGACCAGGTCGCGCAGCAGCCTCTGGTGGTTCTGGAAATTGCCGGCGATCCAGACTGCCCCGTGGATAAAGAACAACACGCCCGGCGTGCCCGTTACGTTCTGCGGCTTCATGATGTAGAGCTTCACCGTGCGTCCATCCTGCGTGATCGTCTTTTCGACGGTGGTAACTCCGGACATATCCACGGGATATTTGTTTTGCAGACCGGTCAAGATCTCCTGCGGCTTAGGCTGGGGCAACTCCCAAAACGGGCTGCTGTCCTTGTTCAGTTCAGCAAGGAAAGCTCGAATTTGCGGATCGATTCGAGGATCGGTCGCAGCGTCGGGAATTTGAGCGGTAGCGGTGTCCTGAGTTTGAGCAGTCGCGAGTTGAGTCATGACAATTGCTCCTCCCAGAACGAATGCGGTTAACCAACGAAGACTTTTCATTTGTTTTCTCCTCACTGTTATTTTTTGCTGAGCGCCTCTCGCGCCACGCACCCAGATGATTGTGTGCGGTGTGTCACATTCCAGTTATCGCAACCTGTATGCCAATTGAAATCGTGAGTGGGATTCGAAGCGAGATAGAGCCTGTAAAGCCCGTTGCTGCAATCACTGCCTGGTATTTTGGAATACGCGTGTAGCGCGCAGATCAGTCAGGACAGACCGTTAGGATGTCAACATGTTGGACATCTGTTATGCAGATGACATACTTGACCCAAACTTCACGTGTCCGATTGAACACTCAAATATTCGTACCCAAGTGTGGAGATGCAAGGGAGTGACGCAAGGGCCATCGACTGCGCTCTTGGCGCGCTCGTCCCAAATGCAATTAGCCGCCTCTACATGTAAAATGTTTCACATTTCATCCGACGACTCTGGGGGAACATATGCTGCCAGCCGACAGTCGTTATTGCCGTCTTCCGGGCGTTAGAGTCCCACTCGTCGTTGGCCATCGGACGCAGAGAATCGGCGTATGCCTGACGATCCTTGTGGCTGTTTTCGGGCTTGTCCCTTCAGGATTCGCCCAGACGACAGTTTCGACAGGCGGTATCCAAGGAATAGTTACGGACCCAAGCGGAGCCTTCGTGAGCGGAGCCGTCGTGTCAGTTACCAATGTGGCGACAGGACAGACTGCTTCCGTCAATACGCATTTGGTTGGGGCGTACACGTTCGCTTTTCTGAGACCAGGGGACTTCGTGGTGAGAATCGAGGCCAAGGGATTTAAGACCACGCGATTGCCGATTACAGTGAAGGTAGACCAAACGGCGAATGGGAACGCGAAACTGGTAGTCGGAGATTCGTCAGAGTCGATCGACGTTCTGGCTTCCGACCTCCAGGTCAACACCGTCCAAGCAACTGTGCAGGGAGTCCTCACCACGGCTCAGATCGAGAATCTGCCCATAAACGGTCGCAACTTTCTTGATCTTGCCCAACTTGAGCCCGGCGTGCAGATGCAGGTCGGTGAAAATTTTGACCCTACCAAAGGGGGCTATTCCTCGATCTCACTCGGCGGCCGCTTCGGGCGGACTGCGCGTATCGAAGTGGATGGCGCAGATGTCTCCGATGAAACCGTAGGCACCACGACAATCAATATTCCCTCCAGTGCCATACAAGAGTTTCAAATCAGTCAATCGAGCCTCGATATCTCCGCGGAGTTGACCTCCTCAGGTTCAGTCAACGTAACCACGAAGTCAGGAAGCAACAAATACCACGGCGAGGCCTTCGGGCAACTTCGCGACAGCGCACTGGGCGCCGTGCTGCCGACACCTCCTGGAATTAGCGCGCCCTATCAACGCAGCCAGTACGGCGGCGACTTGGGAGGGCCGGTCGTAAAAGACAAGTTGTTCTTCTTCATGGATGGGGAGCGCACGATACAACATACGGACGCACCGGTGCCCGTTTCTGCCCCGTTCTCGCAGTATTCCGGTACCTTCTCGGATCCATTCCACGAAGGCAACCTGCTGGGGAGAGTGGACTATCAGTGGATCCGGAGTGTTCACCTCTTCTATCGTTTTTCCTACTTCAACAACTCACTGGACGCGACTAGTGGCGGCGGCTACTCGGTATATGACACAAAGAACATCACGCGTGACCACGTAGTCGGTGTCGACTTTAAGACTGGCAGTTTCATGCATAGCGTCCGTTTCTCGTTCCTGAAATTTCAAAACCAAATCGTGGACGCTACAGCCGGAAACAGTGCGCTCCCGCTCAACAACCTGGGAGTGGAAATCGTCATGGGCAGCTCTGGTTTGGCGGCCGGACCGAACTTCCTGGCTCCGCAAACCACTGCACAGAGTGATCACGAACTTAAATACGACGGCACGAAGATCGTTGCCAGTTCCCATGCGATCCGTTATGGGCTTGCATTCAACCACATTCAAGGCGCCGCTTATGCTTCATTCCTAAAGTACGGACCGCAGATCGTATCGACGGTCTCCACCTCCGAAGTGGCTGCCGCTGCAGGCGGCCCCTTCGCGGGTGGCGCATCGAATCCGATGAATTACCCTGCGGACTCGATCACCATTGCCAACGGTCTGGGCTATTTCACGAACGAGCCTGCTTTGGGGTTTCCCGCTAGCGGCCTCGGGCCCGACAACCGCATACTGCTCTATGTAGGCGATAGCTGGAAGATCAAATCAAACTTTAACCTAACCTATGGGTTGCGCTGGGATCGGGACAGTGGCCGCACGGACAGTCAATACGCCGGCTTTCCTGAACTGAATGCACTACTGCCCAGTCAAGGCCTCGGAAACCAGGTAGTCCAGCCGAATCTCAATTTCGCGCCTCAACTCGGATTTGCATGGGACCCATGGAAAGACGGTAAGACCGCTGTCCGCGGCGGGATCGGGTTGTTCTACGAAAATGCTATCTGGAACAATGCACTGTACGATGCCCCGAACCGTGAGCCAGTTGGGGCGTTTTTACAATTCCCGAACGCTTGCTCTGCCCCGGGAACGCCAGCGAAGATACCGATTCCCGGAGGCTTTCTTACACCGAGCTCTGGCACAGCTTCTTCGGTTTGTGGGACGTCCACTGGGGCCTCTCTGATTGGCAATGCTCTGCCTGCGATCATCGCATTGCAACAGACCTATCAGGCGGACTCATCCCCAAATCTGCAGGCACCAAACCCGTCCTATGTAGGGCAATACCTCACCGACTGCAGCACGAGTGGACCGAATTGCTTCTTTGCCCCTGGCGACTCGATGTTTAACCCTGACTACAAGTCTCCTCGTTCACTCCAGATAAATATCGGCGTTCAGAGGCAACTGAAGCCTGGTGTAGTGTTGAGTGCCGACTACGTCCGCAACGTCCAGACGCATTATCTCTTGGGCATCGATGAAAATCATGCAGGAGACACTCGCTACTTTAATCAAACTGGCGCTTTAGATGCCATTGCTGCAACGAATGCAAAATTTGGTTGTGCTCCCACTCCCGGAGCTGGTGTTGATTGCGCGATTTCAGGTGTAAACCACGGGGGTGTTGGGGCAACAATATCCGATTATGCCAAGTTTGGTTTAGGATCCTCGTCCGATATGGGCGGCAGCAACTGCTTCGCAGCGCTCGGCTATCCCTGTGCGTATGGAGGCATAAACCCGCAGGCACCTCCACTGGGTTTACTCTCATCGATTGGTCGATCCGTATACAACGGCTTGCAAACAAAGTTAGCAGCGAATCTCAACCGTCCATTTCGCGGTGCAAAGGCTCTCAATTTTCAGGTGTCGTACGCTTTGTCGCGTTTTGAAAACACTGGAGGCGCTACATCTCCAGACGGCTCGGTTACGCCTGTTAAGGCAGACCAGGATTACATTATTCCGGCCTTGGACAACAGGGATCCGAACCGATACTTCGGACCCTCCACATTGGATCGAACCCATCAATTATCGTTTGGAGGGTATCTGGATTTGCCGACCGGATTTCAGGTCGGCTGGATGGCGCACTTCTATAGCCCACTTTCAACCACTCTCACTGTTCCAAATACCGCGAAAGGTGCGGGTGAAATATTCCGAACCGACTTCACCGGAGACGGTACGACACAGGACCCTGTTCCAGGGACGCATGTCGGAGAATTCGGTCGCGGGGTCAATGCTGGCAATATCAATCGGGTCATCGACAATTACAACAACACAGCGGCAGGCAATCCCACCCCAGCAGGGCAAGTTCTAATCCATGAGGGCTTGATGACGTCAGCTCAGCTCACAGCATTGGGCGCTGTAGCGCCCGGGTTGCCGGAGGCACCTGCCAATCAGGTGAACCTGGGTTGGCTGCGGGTCGTCGATACGACCCTGTCGTGGACCTATTCCTTCCACGAACGAGTGACCGTGAAACCGTCAGTCGGGTTCTACAACATTTTCAACTTTGCCAACTTCGACCTGCCGACGAGCATTATGTCCGGCCTCCTTACCGGCACCGCGGGCACCATCAATGGCACGGACCCCGCGGGACACAACACAAATCGCGTTGGCGTGGGGAGCGGCGTATTCACGCTCGGATCGCCACGTGAAATTGAGTTCAGTTTGAAGATCGCTTTCTAGCGCTCGAACGAGGCGTGCAAGTCTTCGGCTTGCGGTGCGAGCGCGAGTCTCAGCTCAAATCACGGGGCTGGTCAACGAGTTGAACAGTGTCAGTCGGTTGGACAAGCGAATCGGCCAAACCAATTCGGGGGGAGGACTCGCTCAACGTATCCATTGTCGACAGTAGCGTTTCGCAAGATTGGGCTGACTGCCGGTTTGGAACCCTTCGTGCTTTGTAGCAACCCAAGCGACAGTCCTATCGCTAACCGACAAGGGAGAACGTTATGTCTCACCATCTCGACTCGCCGATCGCGCGACAAGATATTCGCCTCGATATCACGGACCTATATGTCTTTCGCGGCGAAATCGGCACTGTGTTTGTGATCAATGTCTGTCATTCCATTTTTGGGCCCATCCCCGCACCCGGCTATCACCCCGAAGGTATGTACGAGTTCAAAGTCGATTTGAACGGTGACGCTGTTGAAGATGTGACCTACCGCCTCACCTTCTCCGAGAGGGATAAGAGCGGAAAACAGAGCTACGTTGTGCGGTGCATTCGCGGAGCCGAAGCCTCCGATCCCCAGGCACCCGGGACCGTCGTTGCCCAGGGCGCAACTGGGGAGACCGTCACGACGCCCACCGGTCTGCGGGTCTGGACCGGCAAGGCGGGCGACCCGTTCTGGATTGAACCCGATGTGCTTCATGCAGTTGGGCACGCCTTCCAGGACGGCACAACCATCAATCTTGCGGGCTGGGATCCTAGCCGCGCGAAGAATCTCTTCGCCGGACACACTGTCTACTCCATTGTGCTGGAAGTGCCTGACAGCGAGTTACTCAGCGGGTCTAAAGACAACCGCCGCGTCGGAGTGTGGGCCGTGTCAACGCTAGCCACGGACGCGGGTGGATGGCGATCCATCAACCGCGTGGGCCTGCCAATGATCCCCCCGCTATTCACGCAGTACAACGAAGATCTTGGCAATCGTCTGAATGCTGGGCGCCCGGCTGATGATTTTGCCACCTACGGCGCCGCCGTGACCAAGGCAATCGCGAGCGTCGTCTCGGCGAATGGAACTGCCGAAGATCCTATGGCATATGCGGAAAAATTGGCGCACCGCCTCTTCCCGAACATGTTGCCCTATGAAATTGGCACTCCAGCGGTTCTTGGTTTTGCGGAATGGAATGGGCGCTCCCTGACCGACGACGCGCCAGATGTCATGTTTTCGATAGCGGCCAACACTCCCGTTCGTCTTGGCATCGGCAAGGAATCGGTCACCGCAAAGCCATCGAAGACCTTCCCTTACGTCCCGAAGACAACCGGAACTAGTGGTGTAGAAGCACAGTCGACAACAAAGGAGAATGCAGCATGAATACGTTCACTACGAAAGACGGAACCTCTATCTTCTACAAGGATTGGGGGACGGGACCTGTAGTCACCTTCTCACACGGATGGCCATTGAGCGCCGATGCCTGGGACGCGCAGATGCTGTTTCTCGGACAGAACGGGTATCGCGTGATCGCTCATGACCGTAGAGGCCACGGACGCTCAGGTCAAACCTGGCAGGGCAACAACATGGATCAGTATGCAGATGATCTAGCAGAACTTCTCGAGCATCTTGATGTGAAGAACGCCACCATGGTCGGTCATTCTACTGGCGGAGGCGAAGTGGTCCGCTACATTGCCCGGCACGGGCAGAAGCGCGTAGAGAAGGTCGTTCTTATTGCCTCTGTTCCGCCCCTCATGCTCAAAACCGAGAAGAACCCCGGCGGTTTGCCTTTGTCGGTGTTCGACGATATTCGCACTGGCGTGACCAAGGATCGCTCTCAGTTCTTTAAAGATCTGAGCCTCCCGTTCTATGGTTACAACAAACCGGGAGCGAAGGCCTCGGACGGAGTTCGGGAGTCGTTTTGGTTGCAAGGCGTGCAGTCGTCAATCATCGGGGCCTACGACTGTATTAAGGCTTTCTCCGAGACGGATCAGACCGAAGATCTCAAGAAGATCGACGTTCCGACGCTCGTCATTCAGGGCGACGCCGATCAGATCGTGCCCATCGATGATTCCGGCAGGCTGAGCGCAAAGCTCGTGAAGAACGGCACCCTGAAGGTGATTCCTGGTGCTCCGCACGGGCTGTGCACCACACACGCGGATGTGATCAACCAGGAGCTTCTGGCATTCCTGCAGAAACAGTCACTGGCGCGCAGCGCCTGACTTGAGAGGTGCGATGTTGCGTGAGCACGGAATCCGGAATGTGCTTTTGGCTTTTCGGCCACCGCTGCAGGCGAAGCGAGGCGCTGACCGATGCGCCGCGTTTCCGAACCGGATTCCTTACTCACGGCAACACAAGCTTCCAATACTCGTTTAAGGCAATGCCGCCTGCGTGTGGATGGAGAGCGGCGAGCTGAAGATGAAGCGGCAATTCGCGCTGACAAGGCCCTGCCTGTCAGGTCCAATGAGCTTCAGCGTCTGAGAATGTGACGGACAGTTCTTCCGCAATTTGCATAGGTCGCAGCCGCCAGAACTTGAGCGACCAATTCGTCCGGATATAACGCGATCGGCGCTACGAGTTGCTGCAGTTGCTCGGGAGTCTGCTTCGCGTCCTGAACAGGTGTCGATTCGTCCGGCTGATCGGCGACCCTTGCCATCGTCAGGGCGAGTCAGCGGAGGAATGCGTTTCAAGCCGAACCGCAGACGCAGTCATCATGAGCACTAACAGAGGCACGGCACCGAGGATTGCACCGGCGTGGAAATGAAGTGCAGCGGCTGCCCCAAGCGTCGCGCCAAGGGAAAACGCCAGCCAGAGGTCCGCCGGTAGCTTCACCGATGACGCGCTCGACGCCCCGCGGGAATGGAGCAGCTTCTCGTCCGTTTCTGTGACCACAAGGTTGATGCTCAGGCCGGTAAAGAAAGTCGTATGCACGGCTGCCGCGCCGCCCACTCTGCGCCAGACGCCGTTCTGCAAGCCCAACGCCATGCTCAGGCACATTACAAGTAGCGCTCGCGCCGAATTCAAGTGATGGGAGGCAGCCAGGTAGCCGAGGGTGAACAGAGCCAACTCAATCGCGATCAGCAGCGTCAAAACATAGTGAGACAGTCTCCGTCCGAATTCCTCCACCAACGATTCGGCAATTGCCACGCTGATCAGAAAACCGGCGATTCCGCCGAGACGCAAAATAAAGTTGGGCCAATCCCGGCTAGCCGCGCCGATCGCTGCCACAACAATGGCCCCCGTGATGTGCCCGGTAAAAGCTCCGGTAACGACGTAGCCGGAGGCATCGGCGTAGCCGCCCAAGAATGCAAATGCAACAGGCCCATAGAGCGGCGACAGGGCCCGAGCGCCGAAGACGGCCAACTTGAAGGCAGTCTTCGGCCGAAGCTCAATTTTCGGGACGGGCAAGCCGTCGCTTTGTATGTTCACAGGATCGCTCTCACAGCCCATTGTCATCTGCGAGTTCCCGCAACGCTTCAATCCTCTGCTGGAGGCTGCGTTCGGCATCGCCGGCAAGGTGCAGGCTGACGCCAGAGCCAACTGCGAAGCCCGGCAGCCGATGGTCGTCAATCTCGTCCACGTGAAGTTCCACGGCCACGAAATTGGGCGATGCATCCATCGGTTTCTGGACGATGCGGGCAATGCCGCGAGCCGTAAATGCACAATTGCCCTCGTCAAGGATGGAAAGCGCTACCTTCTGGTGTTCCCTCAAGCGAGCCAAGGACGCGCGACCGTGGGCGAGCGAGAAGAGGATCCGATGATTCCCAGCGCGGACCGGAGCCGTTACCGGAATCGCATGCGGCTCTCCGTCCATCGTGCTGAGTACCGCAACAGTGGTCGCGGGCCACTCAGGCAGAGTCTCCAACTGCGGATGCTCTGCGCGCGTCGCTAGACCGGGAGCGAGAATCGGCTTGTCCTTGCGAAGCGCCGCCATCGTGGCCTCGTCGAAGTTGAGATGGGTCTGCACGAGCTTCGGTGTCGTTACACCCATCCATTGGTTCAGTGACAGGTCAGCAAAACGCGCACTGCGAAATACTTCCAGAAAACGCAGCGGTACGTCACCGGTGTTTTCGACGTAGTGCCCGTAGGCGAAGGGCACGTAGCCCACATCGCCTGCTTGGTAGTCGAAGGTCCTGGCTTTGCCGGGAGTGAATACACTCATACGACCGGACCCCTGAATGTAGTACTGCCATTCGTCTGCATTGGGGTGCCAGTGCAACTCGCGCATGGCGCCCGGATCAATCTCTACGAGCGCAGCCGCGATTGTGTTCGCGGCCGGGAAGTTCGAGGAGTCCACGATCCGCACCTGGCCCCCTAGTACCTTGATCGGTTTCTGCTGCAACAAGCGGTAGCTGTAGCTTGTGCTCACTACGCCTACAGGTGCCTTGACCGTGTCTTCGGAGATTCGTCCCGGGACCTGGCCGGAGAGAATCCACATGGTTTCTTCAATGTTCCGGGGCAAACGGGTGAATGCGGATTCGGGCACGCCGAAGTTCTTCGCCAATATCTCCCGCGGCGTATGGATGAACCAGTCGCTGATCAGGAAAGTCTCGTTTTCCGAGAAATTACCGTCGTCGAACACCAACAGAAATTCGCATCCTTCTTCCAGGCCTTGAATGGAATGCGGAATCCCGGCCGGGAAGTTCCAAAGATCGCCAACTCCAACGTCGTCGATGAAATTGCGCCCTTGCGCATCGACCGCGGTGATCCGGGCCCGCCCGGCTAGCATGTAGGCCCACTCGGCTTCTCTGTGCCAGTGCAACTCGCGGATGCCGCCCGGTTTCAGGCGCATGTTGACGGCAGCCAGAGTGGTTGCCACCGGCAGTTCGCGCACAGTCACTTCGCGTGCCCAACCTCCAGGGGCAATCCGGTTGCGCGCTGCTGCGAAGGAGAACTTGAGATTGGGGATCGTGCCCGCGTCAGTTGAGGGCGAAGCTAACAGGTCGGGATTTTCGCGCTCAATCGCCACGTTGCGCGGCCCCAATATCGTTGCGCCGCGCTCGCCGCGAATTGGCTCGGGAAGATCATTGTCTCGCCTGGAGAAGGGATAAAACTTGGCTGCATTACTGGACATGAGTTTCGCTCCTTAGCTCTTCGCCGATCCTGGAGGGAAGCTCTTGAACATCTTCGCGACACCTTTGTCGAGATTCTTTTCGTTCTTCTCGGCTTTGTCGGAGATCATGTCCTCGACGCTTCCTCGCCAAATCAGTTGCTTCGTTTTTGCGTCATACAGATCGATGATCAGTGTTCCTTCTTTGTAGTCATTCTCCGTAGTCGTTGACTCACCGAACCCACCGAATCCTCGCCAGCGCCAACCGCCTCCGAAGCCGTCGTAAAACGTGTTGAGTGTTCTCTGTGTCCGGGACGTTTTGACTGCGACGATTGCGACAGCGCCATCGGTATCTACTCGAGACCAGCCTTTCGCGGCCAATTGTGCGTCCACGGCACTCTTGATGCGTGAGTCCCAAAGGGAGTTCTCCGGTTTGATCGCCTGCCACGAGTAGGTCTTGTACTGAGAGAAATTTGCCTGGTGATCAAAGTCTGTTTGAACGTGTTGAGCTAGAGCCGGCGTGAGTATAGCCAGCCATAGGAAAACGCAAGCTGGGGTGTATTGCACAAGCCTCATAGAAAGCTCCTTTACATAGCGCACGAATGCAGTTTTGGTTCCAAATGATTTCTCTTCCAACGGAAGGTCGATTTTGTACAGGTAGCAGTGGTTGGGATCGAACGCAGGTCGCTTACACCCGTTAACGTCCGTCAGCATTCCGACGGACTGTCGTGCTGTTGGACAGAGCTGAGTCCTACTTCTTCCAGACAGTCGCTCGCAAACGACCGAAAAGTCGTGTCTGCAATTGGAGGTGCAGATGCAATGCGGTCACGGAACCGCACCGTCTTAGTTCGAAAAACGACGGCAAAGACACGGCCTCCCTGGATGCATTTGTGGCGCGTTCAGCAGTGGTGTAAATGACGGAGGTGCCGCGATGGGCAGTGCGGGCAGCGGACGGATTCCCCGGGGGCTCTATGGAGTCAGGGTTAGACGGTACGACACTACGACAGTATCTGAGTTGTGTGATGAGAACCAATGCGTACTGGCAATTCGAGACTGACAACACTAATGACCCGCCTAAAGACGATTACGGCGTTGGCATGGGCGCTCTTCTTATTGAGCTGCTGCGAGTCATCTTCTTCCCAGACTGAATCAGAAAGTCCTTCCAGTTGCTGACGAGCCGGCCACGAATTATTGGTGTTAGTGCAAGGCGGGAGTCCCGAAGCAATCGCTAGGCTCCGCCGATCGATACCCTGCATCCGACTTCTGGTCAGACTCAAGAGTCATTCTCCATGTATCGGATCGGCTCGTCAGGTCCATGCCGGTCGAAATGCCGACGCAGTGTCAGCCTGCTGGACGGTTGAGAAAGCTGAGGCGATCAGGAACCTTCCAGAGTTTCGCGCCGAAGCTAGGCACATACCTGCTGAGATGAGTTGGAACACGGCGTGCAGTGCCCGGCATGTATCAGAGGTGAGTGAACCATGGCAGCGACAGCAACACTGAGCAGACCAGTCTTGACTCCGGACAACAACGCGGCACAAGAATTGGCAGTGGTATTCTCCCGATGCCGGCCGTCTTTTCACCGAACGGCGTTTCGATGCCTGGGCAATACGGCTGACGCCGAGGATGCAGTCCAGGATGCGTTGTTATCAGCCTACAAGCACCGCGGCCGGTTCAGGGGTCAATCACAGTTGCCAACCTGGATTACTGCAATTGTTCTCAATGCTGCGCGAATGCAATTGCGCCGCCGTTCCCGCGTTCTCCATCTGTCGTTGAACCAGGAAGCAGTGGAAAGGGAGACACCATTGCTCAACCTGCTTACAGATCCGCGGCCGAATCCAGAACAAGAGTGTCACTCTTCTGAGTTGGCGGATCGAACGGCCCATCTGATAGGGCTTCTCTCGCCTTCCTTACGGCAAGCCATTGAGTTGCGCGAACTCGAGGGCCTTGCCATTCGCGAGATAGCAAGCCTCCTTGGCGTGCCGGAGGGTACAGTCAAAGCTCGTCTTTCGCGGGCACGCGCAAAGCTGCGCCACCTCGTGTGCAAGACTGTTGGTCGGCGTAAGCCTGCGCAAACCGGAGTAAAGACTTCGGTTACCGCGATCAACGGAAAACTCAGCGTCATTCGGACATAAGTCACTGCGGACACTCCTATGTGGATCGTTAGACTTGCCCTACGCCGGCCGTACACCTTCGTTGTTGTCGCCATTCTCATCGCGATCATGGGGACACTCGCGATTCTTCGTACGCCTACGGACATCTTTCCGAACATCGACATACCGGTTGTCAGCATCATCTGGAACTACAACGGCCTGATCCCGGAAGACATGAGCGATCGGATTGTCAGCGTAACCGAACGCGCGCTCACGACAACCGTCAACGATATCGAGCACATTGAATCGCAATCGCTCTACGGGATTGCGGTGGTCAAGGTATTTCTGCAGCCAACGGCAAACGTTCAGCAGGGGATCGCTCAGATCACGGCGGTCTCCCAGACTCAACTCAGGCAGCTTCCCGCGGGTACGACTCCTCCGCTCATCCTGGCGTACAGCGCGTCGAGCGTACCCGTTCTGCAACTGGCGCTGTCCGGAAAGGACCTGTCGGAACAGCAACTCAATGACTACGGTTTGAATGCCATTCGTACTCAGCTAATCACGGTTCCGGGAGCTTCAGTGCCCTATCCGTACGGGGGCAAGCAGCGCCAGGTGCAGGTGGATTTGAACACAACCGCTCTGCAGTCGAAGGGATTGTCTGCGTTGGATGTCGTGAACGCTATCAGCCTGCAGAATCTGATTCTGCCGACGGGGACTGCGAAGATCGGGTCAAAGGAATACGACGTTTCCATTGAGAACGCAGCGCCTCAGACAATTACCGACCTGAATCGAATTCCCATTAGGACGATTGGCAGCACGACGATCTACATCAAGGATGTGGCATGGGTGCGAGACGGATTTCCTCCGCAAACGAACATCGTGCGGGTAAACGGGCAACGATCGGTCCTGCTGACCATTCAAAAAACAGGCAACGCGTCGACATTAAACGTTATCGCGGGCATCAAATCGCTACTTCCTGGAATTCTGACAACACTCCCAACTGAGCTACGAATTGCTCCCCTCGCCGATCAGTCCATCTTCGTTCGAAGTGCGATTACGGGCGTGGTGCGGGAGACTCTCATCGCCGCGTGCTTGACCGCCCTTATGATTCTGGTGTTTCTGGGCAGTTGGCGCAGCACCATCATCATCGCCACTTCCATCCCCCTGGCAATCTTGACGTCCATCATCGCGTTTAGTGCGATCGGGGAGACCATTAACATCATGACGTTGGGAGGACTGGCCCTAGCGGTCGGCATCCTCGTGGACGACGCCACCGTTGAAGTCGAAAACATTAATCGCAACCGCGAAGCGGAACCAAACAAGGACATGGATGAGGTCGTACTCGACAGCGCGGCGCAAATCGCAGCTCCAGCTTTTGTGTCGACGTTGTCGATCTGCATTGTGTTTGCTCCCATGTTTCTACTGTCGGGTGTGGCGCGCTATTTGTTCGTACCGCTTGCAGAAGCCGTTGTGTTTGCGATGTTGGCCTCTTACTTTCTGTCGCGCACCGTCGTTCCGATGATGGCGAAGTACCTGTTACCCGGTGAGAAGACAAAGGGCGAAAAGGAGCTTGCCGCCAAGCGGAATCTTTTCGTGAAGCTCCAGAAGCGGTTTGAAGAGTCGTTCGAGAAATTCCGGATTCACTACCGCGAACTCCTGGAACTATGCCTGCATCACCGGCGTGCCTTCCTGATCGGGTTCGTCGCATTTTGTCTCGGGTCTCTCGCCGTTCTGATCCCTTGGCTGGGGCGCGATTTCTTCCCCAGTGTCGACAGCGGAACGTTCAAGCTTCACATGCGCGCCCCGACCGGTATGCGCATCGAGGAAACGGCAAGTCTCTGCGACCTTGTCGAGACGTCGATCAAGCGTCAAGTGCCCCAGATGGAAATCACGAGCGTCACTGACAACATCGGTTTGCCCGTCAGCGGCATCAATCTCTCCTACAGCAACTCTGACCCCGTGGGCACACAGGACGCTGACATTCTAGTCACCCTGTCAGCGAAGCATCATCCGACGGAAGACTACGTCCACCACCTTCGCCAGACGCTGCCGAAGGAATTCCCGGGTGTGTCCTTCGCATTCCTGCCCGCGGATATGGTCGGGCAGATTCTGAACTTTGGACTTCCCGCTCCGATCGATATTCAGATCGTCGGAAATGATCTCGATGGAAACCACGCCTACGCAGACGATCTGCTCCGAAGAATCCGGTATGTGCCAGGCACAGCCGATCTACGAATTCAGCAACCGTTTGACGAGCCCTACCTTCGCATGCGGGTGGAACGCACAAAAGGGGAGGAACTCGGCTTCAGCGCGCACGACATTGCGCAGAATCTGCTGGTGTCACTCAGCGGGAGTTTTCAGACCTCCCCCACCTTCTGGGTCGACCCAAAGAACCATGTGAGCTATCAAATCGCGACCCAAACCCCCCAGTACCGAACCGACACGCTGCAAAGCATCGAGAACATCCCAATCACCGGCACAGATCCGACTGCTCCTCCTTCGCTGTTGGCGAGCCTGATCGCCATGAAACGCGGGGCTGGGATGGCCGTGGTTTCTCACTACGATGTCGCCCCGGTGATCGACATTTTCGGGACGACCGCGGGTCGGGACCTCGGGGGCGTTGCCAGTGACATTAATCAGATCATTCGTGACACGAGCAATGAGCTGCCGAGAGGCTCGCGGGTCGTGGTACGGGGACAGGTCCAGACGATGCACGCTTCGTATGCCGGTCTGCTCGGAGGGTTAGTGTTCTCGGTTGTGCTGGTGTATCTGCTGATCGTCGTCAACTTCCAGTCGTGGCTGGATCCTTTCATCATGATTTCCGCGCTTCCAGCTGCGCTCGCGGGAATTGCATGGTTTCTTTTCGTTACTCACACCACCCTGAGTGTTCCGGCATTGATGGGAGCCATCATGTGTATGGGTGTTGCAACGTCGAACAGCATTCTGGTGGTGAGCTTTGCCACCGAAAAAATGGGTGAAGGCCTGGAATCCGTCAAGGCCGCGCTCGAGGCGGGCTTTACCCGTTTTCGACCCGTATTGATGACCGCGTTGGCCATGATCATTGGAATGGTGCCGATGGCTTTAGGGTTAGGCGACGGTGGCGAGCAGAACGCTCCTTTGGGGCGAGCCGTAATCGGTGGTTTGATCTTTGCAACAGGGTCGACGCTGTTCTTTGTACCCGCGTTCTTTAGCGTTCTGCAGGCGGGACGCCATCCGTCCCAGGCCAAGAGCAAATGAAAGGGAAGACGAAGCGGTAGATTGCCATGATAAATCCAATTGAACAAGAACTTCCTGAGAAGACAATCGGACCGGAGTCACCATCCCCGAGATCCCATCAATCTCGATTGGCGGTTCTACTCGTAGTGCTTCTGGTGATCGGGCTCTTGGTGTCCGGATTCTGGTCGCGTCTTACGGCCCGCGCAACGCTCCGCGCGGAGGCAGCGCAATCGGCTCGCGTATCCGTTTCGGTCGTGTCTCCGAAACTGACCAAGCCCGCCCAAGAAATCATTCTGCCCGGCAACGTAGAACCGTATATCACGTCCCCGATATTCGCTCGCACGAACGGGTACCTAAAAAAGTGGTACGCCGACATCGGGGCACAGGTGAAGCAAGGCCAACTACTCGCCGTCATTGATACTCCCGAGGTCGATCAGCAACTGGAGCAGTCCCTTAGCAACCTCAACACGGCGAGAGCGAATCTAGCTCTGGCTGAGATCACGAAGAATCGGTACCAGGGCCTCATCAAGACCAACGCCGTCTCCCAACAGGATGTTGACAACGCCGTGGGCACCTACAACGCGAATCGAGCGATCGTCGAAGCCAGTCAAGCAAACGTGAAGCAACTTCAGGCGCTGCAATCTTTCGAGAAGGTCTATGCGCCGTTCGACGGAGTGATCACAGCCCGGAATACGGACATCGGCGACCTCATCAATGCCGGAAGTAACAGCAACACCAGAACGGATATGTTTCATATTGCTCAACCCGGGAAATTACGAGTCTATGTGAACGTCCCCGAGGAGTATTCGCAAGGCATGCGAGTTGGGATAACCGCGGGTCTCAGCCTTGCGGAGTTTCCGGGCCGCAGATTCCAGGGAAAGCTCGTGCGAACGGCCGACGCAATCAACATGACGACCCGAACCTTGTTGATCGAAATCGATGTTGACAATCCGACGGGCACGCTGCTGACCGGTTCGTACGCCGAAGTGCACATCTCAGTGCCCGCGTCAACCTCCACTTTTCTACTTCCGGTCAATACGCTCATCTTCCGGAGTCAGGGACTGCAGGTCGGCGTCGTAAGAGATGGAAAGGTTGTGCTCTCACCCATTACGCCGGGGCATGACTTCGGCGACGAGATAGAGGTTGTTACCGGTCTCAAGTCCAACGATCAAGTCATCCTCAACCCGCCAGATTCAGTCGTTTCTGGGCAGGAGGTGGAAGTCGTCTCAGCAACTCTGCCGGGAGACGAGATATGATGTCCCCGCAAAACACTGTTGCTGGCACTGGGTTTGGCCGGTATCTTGTTCCGCTTATGATTGCGGTTCTGCAATTTGCGGGATGCATGGTCGGACCGAAGTATCACGTCCCGACAACTCCAGCACCCGCAGCGTACAAGGAACAAGGCGACTGGAAGGCGGCTCAGCCGAACGACCAAAGCCTCGGCGGGGACTGGTGGACGATTTTTCAAGACTCACAGCTGGATTCGCTGGAACGGCAAGTCAACGTGTCGAACCAGAACCTCAAAGCCGCGGAAGCGCAGTACCGACAAGCGCGTGCTGTGCTGCGTTACAACCGGGCGGATTACTACCCGACGGTTACCGCCGGTCCCGGTGCGAGTCGGACTCGCGTTTCCGCTAACAGCCCCACGACGACAAATCTGAGGGGAACTGCGTATAACGATTTTGTGCTCCCTTTTGACTTTTCGTATCAGGCGGACGTTTGGGGACGAGTCCGACGCGCGGTCGAGGAGGCGCGAGAGCAGGCGCAAGCGAGCGCCGCAGACTTGGCGACCGTCAATTTGAGCCTGCATGCGGATCTGGCGATCGATTATTTCCAGGCGCGAACCCTTGATGCTGAGGAAAAGCTCCTGAATTCGACCGCTTCGCAATATGAGCAGGCGTTGCAATTGACCGAGAGCCGATTCCAGGGGGGGATTGCCTCGGAAGTCGAGGTGGAGCAAGCTCGCACTCAACTCCAAACCGTGCGTGCGCAAGCGATCGATGTGGGCGTACTGCGCGCGCAGTATGAGCACGCGGTCGCAGTTCTCCTCGGCAAAGCCCCCGCCGAGTTCACTCTCCCGCCGCTTCCTCTCACGACCCCACCCCCCAAGGTTCCCCTCAGTCTTCCGTCGGACCTCCTGGAACGGCGTCCCGACATTGCTGCGGCCGAAAGGCGGGTGGCTTCCGCGAACGCTCAGATTGGAGTCGCAAAGTCTGCCTACTACCCCGTGGTGGGACTAGGCGGCTCAGGAGGTTCCGAAAGCTCCAGCATCACAACGTTGCTGCAAGGGCCAAGTGGCATCTGGTCGCTCGGAGTATCGGCGGTGGGCACCGTCTTCGACGTGGGGCGGCGTCGAGCACTGAATGATCAAGCACGCGCTGCCTACGATTATCAAGTGGCTGCCTATCGCGAGAGTGTGCTCTCTGGGTTTCAGGAGGTAGAAGACAGCCTCGCCGCAGTCAGGATCTTGGAGCAGGAAGCCAAGGTGCAGGACGAAGCCGTCGCTGCGGCTCAGCACTCCCTCAAACTTTCCCTGACACGATACAGCGGCGGAGTGACCAGTTATCTGGAGGTAACCACAGCGCAGAGCGCAGCGCTGGCAGACGAAGTAACGGCTGTCAACATTCTCGGCCGCCGAATGGCGAGCACCGTATTGCTGATTCAGGCTTTGGGCGGTGGTTGGGATCGAACGAGCCTTCCGCAACGACCAGAATGTTGCGCCCGGATTGCCAGCAGCGACTCCTCTCATCCTGACTGATAGAGCGGAAGAGTTCTTCCCCGATCCGTAGTTGAGGCGAGAGGCCGTCCTCCCGGTTCACCAGAAGCCGACTGGCTGGTTGCGGAAGAAGCTCTAAACAAGTGGTTGGTTGCCCAAGGCAGCGGTCCCGAGTTCGAAGGTGAAGGGTCGTCTATGCAAAGTGTGCTTTATGAATAGGCGGAGCCAAAAAGGATCCGAGACTGGCCCAGCTTCAGGAGTGATTCTCCTTTTGCTCCTCGCCGTAGGGCTCGTTGTGGCCAGTGCTGCCGTCAAAGCTGATTTGTCGGGCAATGGTCAGGCGGCTTCGACGCAAAAGTTAAGCGGACAAATGCCCGCCGACTTTCAGCGCGAAGTGGACAGGGTTGTAGCCGAACTTGATCAGATTGAAAACGATACTCTCCGTCAGATGGACAAAGGCAGGTTGGATCGGCAGGGTCAGATCCGTACTCTCGGAAAGCTGCTCCTGTTCGACAAGCATCTGTCGGTGAACCAGAACGAGGCGTGTAGCTTTTGTCACACACCTGAAACCGGTTTCACCGGTCCGATCGCATCCCTGAATCTCACGACCGTGTCCTATCCTAGCTCGGTGAGGACCCGCTTCAGCAATCGAAAACCCCAGAGCTATATGTATGCTCCGTTTTCTCCCGTACTTCACTACAACGAACTTCAGGGCGACTTTGTCGGCGGGAATTTCTGGGATATGCGAGCCACTGGTTACCGGTTGCAGAGTCCCAGTGCAGAACAGGCGCAAGGTCCCCCGACGAATCCCGTAGAAATGGGATTGCCAGACTCAGCCTGCATTGCCTATCGACTCTCTCATGCACCTTATCGAAGGCTGTTCGAGATGGTTTGGGGTGCTGATTCGTTTGCGATCCACTGGCCGAGTGATGTCGAGCGTGTGTGCTCGACTCCTAGGCCACCGGCGGCCAACGACGAATGGCCCGTCCATCTCGGTGCGCAGGATCGTGCCCGCGCAGACCATGTGTACGACGGTTTCGGCCTTGCGATCTCAGCGTACGAACTGTCTCCGGAAGTCAGTCCTTTTACTTCGAAATTTGATTACGTTCAGGCAGGGAAGGCAAGGTTCACGCCACAGGAAACTTTGGGCTATGAGCTATTCCGCGGCAAGGCACGCTGCAACGAGTGTCATCGAGACGGCGGGCCTGGTGAAGAGCCGCTTTTTACCGACTTCACGTCCAGCAACCTGGGTGTACCTAGAAATCCGGCTGTCCAAATATATTTCGAAGGTTCACCGGATCAGTCTGGGTATACGCCCAACCCTGCAGGCATGTCGTACGTCGACCCTGGCGTGGGCGGATTTCTGCTTCGGCGGAAAAGCCTGAGCGGGCAGCTGAATCCGGATTCGGAATGGATCAAACGCGCGCCGCAATTTGCTGGCAAGTTTCGCGTACCGACATTGCGCAACGTTGACATGCGTCCGCGCGCCGATTTCGTCAAGGCCTATATGCACAACGGTTATTTCAAGACCCTCAAAGAGGTGGTGCACTTCTACAACACACGGGATGTGCTGCCAAGGTGCGAGACCGGCGCCTCGGGGGAAAGGGTTTCATGTTGGCCAGCACCGGAGAACCCGACGAATGTCAATCGCCGGCAACTTGGCAACCTTGGCCTGACCGAGCAGGAAGAGGCTGCGCTGGTCTCATTCTTGCGGACCTTGACCGATGGATATTCAATGCCACGTCAGTGATCCACGTGAGGGATAAAATCTCACAAGGAGGTGGAAACAATCATGCCCGTTGATCGGATCTTTCGTCTCCAAACGAACCGTCGTCGTTGGCTCAAGCTTGGGTTATTTTCAGCGACTGCCGCGACTCCGCTGTCGCGTGCGATTCTGCATGCACAATCCGAGGTGCAAACCTGTGCACCGTCCATACCCCAGAACGGAGAGCCGTCTAACGGAGGTCCGTGCCCATATCCAATTCCGTGGCTCGACAAGAACGGCAATCACAATCAGGCTGCTATGCCGAATGTGGAGCTTTCCAGTATCTATCACTTCAAGGGAAGACTGGCACGCTGCAATGGATTTCACGGCATGGGCACGGACAACAAAGGCAACCGGCTGGCTTGGGGCACTCCCACCACCGACTACAGTTATATGGCAGGGGAGTATTGGGCGGCGCGCCGAGCGCATGAAGGCGTTTTCGCCCACACGTGACTGACGGTATTCAGGGAACCGGCGGTTCCCACGAACCAGATTCACGATTTTCATTCGCCAATTTCACCTGAAGGGCTCTATTGGGTTACACCCGTCCCTTCCACTGGACTTACTTTCAGTGCGGACGGCAAGGCAGGGGCACTACAAATGAAGGGAGTTTCCATAATCGACCAGGCCCGTTGGCCAGCGATGGATGCCGAAACAATTCCGGCGTTCTTGGATTTCAAGCTCGTGTTCAAATCAACAGCGGAACCCGCCATATACGAAGACCCGATGCGTCAATATCGTTTTGAAGGTTTCAAAGCAACAGCGCAACTTGAAGCCGTCGTCAACGTGCCTTCAATCGATTTCGCCTTCAAGACGGACCCGCTCGAAACTTCGAAAGCCGATTTTGCGGTGATGGGTAATGAAGTGAACGGCAAATACTACGAAGAACAGAAAGGCTGAGATGCTGACTGAGAGGAAACATTTCGCCTCGGTTCGCGTTTACCTACCGGAGACCTTTACCTTTTTGCTGCAGACCGCCGAAGCGTCGGTGGTGCTGCAGAAATAGTTCTGGGCTAGAAAAACCGAAAAATCTACTTCCACGCCACCAGGGCATCCCGCGTGGGGAACCGCTTGTTTCAATCCGAGTTGGCAGATCTAGGGCCCGGATTTACTGAAAAATAACCGGTAGCAGGAAGGACGCGTCGACTCTGCAGGTTGAACAGAGCTCTCAGAAGCGTTGGGACACTCGCTGGCGCGTTCGTGCAGTCGGAGGAACCCCATTTCTCATTTGTCGGTGATCCCAGACTCCTGGCTCGCAATCGCGAACGACTAGATGTGCCAGAATGCGATAACATTAGAGCGTTGAATGTGGGAATGGGTAAAGAATGCGAGAAACCGTCGCGCAGGCGATGGCGGTTTGTATTCTTCTGATAGCCTCCGCTTGCGCACAGCCTCTGGGTCCTTCGCTTGACACAAGTCATTACGCTCACTCGGGAGCTGTGCCACAAGTGCGCGTGGACCCCGAAACCATTCGCTTCCCCGTGATCGATGGCGCAGACATTCGATTTTCCCATCTGACTCCAGCGCAAGCTCCCTCGCAAACTCGAGTTTCTCAAATCATTCAGGACGATCAGGGATTCTTGTGGTTTGGCACTCAAGAGGGTCTGAATCGATTCGACGGTTATCGCTGCAAGGTGTTCACCCATGACCCGAAGCGGCCCGACAGTTTTGGCGGAAGCTTCGTCTATTCACTTTTCAAAGACCGTTCCGGCGCCATATGGGTTGGAAGCGAGCAGTCCTTTGACCGATTCGATCCCGCCACGGAGTCCTTCGCTCACTTTCATATCGACAGCCGCGGTCCTATCGTCATCCATGTCAGCCAAGACAGCTCGGGAAGGCTGTGGCTTTCGACTGAAGTCGGTCTTTATCGACTGAATCCTCAAAACGGTGAGGTGATACGGTTTGGTCACCGTGAGGATGACCCCTATAGTTTGAGTAGCGATGAGGTCGAATCCACTGGGGAGGATAGCACTGGCAATTTTTGGGTCGGAACCGGCGTCGGCATGGACAGGTTCGATCGCAATACGGGAAAGGTTGTTCTCCATGTTCCTTTGCCAGAGTTAGTTCCGGGTTCGCTCTGTGCGGCTGCCTGCCGCTCGTTTCATGAAGACCGTTTCGGTGTTTTCTGGATTCTCTATGGCGGCAGGAATGCTCCGGCAATTCTTGATCTGAAGAGAAATCGACTGACGAAGATCTCCCTTTACGAGGGGCAGACGCCCGGCGTCATTATGCAGACGGAAATGAATTCCGTTCTGGAAGACCACGATGGCGTCATGTGGTTCGGAACGATGGGAGAGGGGCTGCTGAAGTTCGACCGGGCCCATCGGAGATTCGTCCGTTACAGAAACAATCCCCAAGATCCTGAAAGCCCCGCCGAGAACCGTGTGATCAGTCTGTTTGAGGATCGAGAAGGAAACATTTGGACTGGTTTCCATGCAGCCATCCCAGACTTCTTCGCCAACGAAGAGTCTCCGTTCAGAGTCTTCAAACCTGCTCTGGCCGACCGCTTGAATGCGGGTGAGAATTTAGTCAATGCAATTTACGAGGATCGGAACGGAAACGTCTGGATGGGGGTGAGAGGGGGAGCTCTCGACCGCATAGATCACCGGACAGGCATATACAAGCGATATTACCCGTCTGGCCCGCCTGTTAAAGCTGACGTGATTGCGATTACTGAGGATTCTTCCGGCAAGCTCTGGATCGGAACCTTCGGGAATGGCCTCATCCGGTTTGACCCAGAGACGGAGCAGATCAAGATTTACCGACACAAACAATTAGACTCCACCAGTCTTAGCAACGATACGATCGTCCGAATCCTCATCAATCGCGACGGGACCATGTGGTTGTCTACCTTGGACGGGTTGGATCACTTTGATCCAGCTTCCGGCGTCTTTTTCACCTATAAGGCGGATCGCAGTCAAATCGAGTCCTATTACTCCATTATTCAGGATCAGAAGGGATTCCTTTGGTTAGGGGGCAAGTCGGGCCTATTTCGATTCGATCCGTCTACCGGCCAGTTCAAGGTCTTCTTGCACAACCCTCAGGACCCAAGCAGTCTTAGCAACAACAGCGTAAACTCCGTTCACCAAGATCGGACAGGAGCGATATGGCTCGGCACTCAGGGTGGGCTAAACAAAATGGACCCGGACAAACTCACGTTCACCGCTTACACAAATAAGAATGGTCTACCCGGAAACGCGGTGAGTTGCATACTCGCCGCCGACCAGGACGATTTATGGATGAGCACAAACAAGGGTTTGGCGAGGTTCAATTCACGTGCGGAAACATTTAAGAACTACAGTGTTGCCGATGGCCTTCCCGGAGACGACCTCACTGGGTGGGATGCTTGTTTCCGGAGTTCATCCGGCGAAATGCTCTTCGGAGGTTTTGCGGGCGCTGTGGCCTTCCAACCCCGCGATGTCGTAGAAAACGCGTATATTCCTCCCGTTGTGTTCACCGATTTTCATTTGGCGCATGATCCGATGCAAAAGGACTCCACCTCGCCTCTTGATAAGCCGATTACCGCCGCCAGTTCCTTACGGCTTCATCATCGAGAGCGTTTTTTTACGGTCGAATTTTCGGCTCTCAGCTTTCGGAGCCCTGCGACGAACCGCTATCGCTACAGGTTGGAAGGGTTGGATTTGGGTTGGCACCAAAGGGCAAGCGACCAGCGTCTGGTAAGCTACACCGCCTTGCCAGCCGGCACTTACAAACTCAGAGTGCAGGGCGCCACCAGCCGCGGGACATGGAATGAACCCGGCGCGGCACTCCAGATCACGATTTTGCCGCCGTGGTGGAGTACATGGTGGTTTCGGGCGGTTTGCGTTTGTTCGTTTCTATGGTTGGGCTGGCAGGCATACCGGTACCGCCTATCTCAGATCACCAAGCAATTTAGTATTCGGGCTGAGGAGCGTGTCAACGAGCGGATACGAATCGCGCGAGAGTTGCACGATACCATGCTGCAGAGTCTGCATGGAGTGATGTTTGAATTTCAGGCGGCCCGCAATATGTTCCAGAAACGCCCCGAGGAAGCAATACAAGCTCTTGATGACGCGATCATGCGAACCGAGCGAGCTATCAGCGAGAGCCAGGAGGCGATCGGAGACTTGCGTTTAGATGCCGTTGGCGATAACGACATCGCGCAAATCTTGAGGCAGACGGGAGAGGAACTGGTAGCCGCTCGCGGTGCGGACGACGACTTGCCGACTTTTGGGCTAACCGTAGAAGGCGAGGGACGAAAGTTAGTACCAATCATCCGGGAGGAAGTTTGCCGGATCGCGCGTGAGGCCATACGGAACGCTTTCCGCCATGCACAGGCGCACCGCATTGAAACGGAGATTCTGTATGACGATCACCAGTTTCGGTTGCGCGTTCGTGACGATGGCAAGGGTTTGGACCCCCAGGTGTTAGTGAAAGGTGGGCGAGCGGGCCACTGGGGTTTGCCCGGCGTTCGAGAGCGAGCGCAGAAAATGGGGGCGAAACTGGACATTTGGAGCGAAGTAGGTAGGGGCACCGAAATTCAACTGGCCGTGGCAGCGTCGGTGGCCTACGAAAAAACGCCTGGCCGATCCAGATTTGGACTCTTCAGGGGGACACAGAGTCATGGGCATTGATCATAGCCTGATTCGAATCCTTACCGTGGATGATCATCCTCTCCTCCGCAAGGGGATCGCTGCGCTGGTCAACGTTGAGAATGACATGAAGTTGGTCGCAGAGGCTTCTAATGGCGAGGAAGCGATCGAACAGTTCCGATTGTATCGACCAGATGTAACCTTAATGGATATTCAGATGCCCGGGTTGAATGGCATTGAGACGATTAGTCAAATCCTGAGAGAATCCCCGAACGCGCGGATCATCGTGCTGACTACCTACTCCGGCGACGTTCAAGCGCTACGAGCCCTCAAGGCAGGAGCGCGAGCTTACTTGCTTAAGAGACAGGTGCATAGAGAGCTCCTGGAGACCATCCGTGCTGTCCATGCCGGACAAAAGCGAATACCTCAGGAGATTGCCGTCGAGTTGGTGGACCATGCCAGGGATGACTTGACTCCACGAGAAATCGATGTCCTACGGCTGATTGCCAATGGAAACGCCAACAAACAGATCGCCGATCAACTTTCGATCTCAGAAGCCAGCGTAAAGAGCTACGTAGCCAACATACTATCGAAACTTGGGGCAAACGACCGGGCCCATGCCGTTACAATCGGGTTGAAGCGTGGAATCATTGAGCTGTAGATCCACCGAAAGAAGGTGGAGAAAGCCTTCTTCTGGCCGTTTTGAGACTGTTGCGAATGCCGTAAGCTCGTGTTAGTGCAGCGGCTATTTTCCACTTTCCCGGACGGCTGGCCCGGTAGAGGCCTTCTCCTCCAACGGTTGTTAACCGCTACCGTCCTCCTTTGGCATTTCGCCGGGCATCTGAGGGAAAGCTCACACTTCGTGTCAATCGCTCCGCATATGATAGCGGCAGGCGCCGGGATACTGCTCCTTGTTGGCTTGTGGACTCCAATGGTGGGAGCCGTAATTGCAGCCTCCGAGCTGTGGGTCGCTTTCTCAGGTGGCGGCGATCCTACGATGCCCATCGTCTTGGCAACGCTGGCAGCCACTGTGGCAATGATTGGACCTGGCGCCTGGTCCATCGATGCGCATCTCTTCGGCAGAAAACATTTCGAGATTCCAGAACGCTAGTCCCCGTTCTCCTCCCCCAAAAGGGGGAGGTTCGTTACTCCAAAAAGGTAGCGTTCGTCCCCCCCTTTTAGCCATCCCGCGAGCATCGATTTGCCGTTGCGAGCAAGGCGGCGATCATTGCACATTAAGCTCAAGCACGAGAAGTGGGGATAGTTCTAGTGGGGAACACGGGGTTCTACCATTCAGAGTGGGTGAATGGGGTCAATCTGCAGAATCTGCGTGAGAACCATCAGAACAGAAGGGAATAGCCATGAGTTCATCGCAACCGTGGATCCGTTCATCACAGCCCTTTTGTCCGAATGTTACTACACCTGCTCTGCATGGTCAGGCTGTGGATGACAGTTCGGGAAGTTCTATGGTCGGTACTCTGACCGGTCCCAGGGCAAATCACTCGGATGAGCGTCCGTGGGAAGGCGTTGTCGGATCGAGTCCGGCGCTTCGAGAAGCGCTAGAACTCGTGCTCACGGTCGCGCCTACCAATTCCTCCGTGTTGATTCATGGAGAGACAGGCACAGGAAAAGAGCTGATCGCCCAGGCTCTTCATCGTTACAGCCAGCGACGCTCCCGTCCCTTCATAAAGCTTAACTGCGCCGCGATTCCTCTCGGACTGCTAGAGGGCGAACTGTTCGGCCATGAGCGCGGGGCTTTCACCGGGGCAGTCACCCGCCGGGTCGGCCGCTTCGAAGCTGCCGACCGGGGCTCGCTGTTTCT
>Ga0116134_1000076_pt1 | contig 52531 bp, 47 predicted proteins | sample June2015DPH_19_5_FD_89737 | JGI IMG/M metagenome (GOLD analysis project Ga0116134, IMG submission 89737) | Peatland microbial communities from SPRUCE experiment site at the Marcell Experimental Forest, Minnesota, USA - June2015DPH_19_40 | ecosystem: Environmental > Terrestrial > Soil > Wetlands... | reverse complement strand
GTGGGGGAAAGCACGACTATTTTTGGTAGAAATGGCTCCAGCAGCCGCCGCAGTTGGAAGCGTGCCGGAGATTGACACAACAGAATTGGTGGCGCCATCACAACCTGGTCGCCAAAGAGCGTTCGCAGACCGTCGCACACGCGTCGCGCGGTATTAGGCTGCAAGGCACCCTGGGTGACTGTAGGCGGCTGGGGATTCAAGCTACGCGTGCATTCCTCTTCGATGCCGCGATCCACCGTCACCACCTTCAGATCTCCGCGCTCATCGAGTAACGGCCGAACCAGCGCCCGCCCAAGCGTCTGCCGAACGGCCTCGACCAGGATCACTGGATTCTTGTTCCCTGGCGCAATTTCGACCATCGTTTCGAGAATCGTTCCCAGATCGCGGATGGAGACTTGTTCGCGCAGCAGTTGTTGGAGTACTTTCTGCACTTCGCCCAACGTCATCAGCTTGGGAAGAAGCTCCTCCACCAGCTTGGGGTGAGAGTCTCCAATGCGGTCGATCAGGCGCTTCGTCTCCTGGCGAGTCAGGAGGAGATGCGCGTTCTGCTTCACAACTTCGCTCAAGTGGGTGGCGAGGGCCGAAGTGTGATCAACGACGACATAGCCGGCCGCTACGGCCTGGGGTTGTAACTCGGGCGTAATCCATTTAGCCGCCGCGTTGAATGCTGGCTCACGGGTGTCCTGGCCAGCCAACGCCGATGGCGATGATTGCGAACTGATCGCCAGGAGACAGTCGCGACGCATTTCCCAGCGAGCGATTTCTACCCCGCGCAGATAGATCACGTACTCGCGTTCCTTCAACGTAAGGTTGTCGGTGATGTGGATCGACGGCACAAGAAATCCAAGTTGTTGCGCTAATTGTTTCCGTAAGGAACGGACCTTCCCCAGTAACTGCCCTCCCTGCTTGCTATCTACCAGCGGCACGAGTCCCAATCCAACTTCCAGCATTAACTCATCCAGTTTGAGAACCGAGTCGAGAGGATCGGAAGCCGGCGTTACGGTACCCTGAGGCTTGGCGGCTTCGGCTCCCGCCGCCAGTGCATCGGCAGCGGTCTCGGGACCTACGCGGCGCGCCAGGTAGATGAGCAGGCCGGCCATGAGAATGAACGAAAGCTTGGGCAGGCCTGGGATGATTGCAAGTCCACCCATAACGCCCGCAGCGATCCACAGAGGACGGCTCTTGCGGAAGAGCTGCCGACCGAGATCGGTTCCAAGTGTGCTGTCTGAAGATGCTCGGGTGAGAACTATGGCTCCCGCGACAGAGACCAAGAGTGAGGGGATCATAGTTACTAAGCCGTCCCCCACTGTCAACACGGTGTAGGTTTTCAAAGCTTCCATGAAAGGAATACCGTGCTGAAAAACTCCAATCAGGAACCCTGCGATGATGTTGATGGCCGTTATCAGAATGGTCGCCAGGGAGTCTCGCTGGCTGAAACGTGCCGCACCGTCCATTGCCCCATAAAACTCCGCCTCTCGGGCAATCTGTTCGCGGCGGGCCCGAGCTTGTTTTTCGTCAATCAGGCCGGCATTCATGTCGGCATCAATCGCCATTTGCTTTCCTGGCATTGCATCCAACGTGAAACGGGCTGTAACTTCCGCGGTGCGCACCGCACCGTGGCTGACGACCATGTACTGGATGGCAATCAATGCCAGAAATAGGACAAAGCCGACGACATAATTGCCGCCGACTACGAATTGGCCGAAGGACTCAATAACTCGTCCCGCCGCTGACGCACCCTCACTCCCGTGCAATAAGATCCGGCGACTGCTGGCCAAGCCCAGCGACAAACGAAACAAGGTAAGCAAAAGCAATAAACTCGGAAACACGGAAAATTGCACGGGCTTCAAAATCTGAATGGCGACAAGCATTACTAAGACTGATGCGGTGATGCTCAGGGACAGCAGAAGATCAACCGCCAGTGCCGGCAGCGGGATCAGCATGACGAACACCATGCTCACTGCGAGCGCCGGTACGATCCAATCTCCCGCACCTCCAGCAACGGAATTGAGCAGTTTCGGTTTAGTTGCCATTTTTCGCCCACCGCTTGGTCATCATGCTCAAAGTGCCGGCCCTTCCGTTGCCTGCTGACGCGCGCGCGCTTGCGCACGGAACACGAAGGCAAGAATCTCAGCTACGGCAGCATAAAGAGCACCCGGAATTGGATGTCCGACTTCCACGGCGCGGTATAGCGCTTGGGCCAGAGGGGGATTCTCGAGCATCGGAATTCCCTGCCAGCGCGCCACTTCCTTAATCTCCTGCGCCAGAAAGTCCCGTCCTTTCGCAACTACGATGGGAGCATCCATTGTCACTTCGTATCGCAGTGCAACGGCAAAGTGGGTGGGGTTTGTGATCACCACACTGGCCTTTTCGGTATCTCGAAGCATTTGGCGTCTTCGCAGGCTTCGCTGGAGGCGTCGAATCCGGCCCTTGGTCGCAGGGTTGCCTTCCGTTTGCTTTGCTTCATCTCTTAAGTCCTGACGACTCATCTTTAGGTCACCTTCGAGTTTCTGGTGTACCAGCAGGTAATCGATAGCGGACCAACTCACCAGAACCAGGCCGGATTTCCAGATTAGTTCCCCCATCACGCTGACCACGAAGCCTGAATAAGCACGGGCTCCAAGCTCGGACGCATGAACCACCGTCTCCCAATGCTTGGTGATGGTCGAGATTCCGATCCAGACAATCGCCCCGAATGGCAGCACCGACTTCAGCAGTCCGCTGAGGCCGGCCAGAGAAAACATTTGTTTGAGTTTCCCCGCCGGACTCATCCTTTCGGGTTTTGGCGCCAGGGCTTCAGGGGCAAATACCAAGCCGCCTTGCGCCAGGCCACCCGAAACGGAAAGCACCCAAGCCGTCGCCGCCACGGGAACGATCCAGCGCAAGACGCTACAACCGGCCCAGAACAGGATTGGCCCGCCCGGCGTAGGCGCTTCATGTATAGAGAGGTCCAATGAGGCCTGCAGCAGTCCCCGCCATTGCCGCGCTACATCCGGAACCTGCCATGCCACCAACGCCAACGCACCACTCCATGCCAATGCGCTGGAAAGTTCTCTGGTCCGCGCGACTTGTCCTTGTTCGCGGGCTTTCTTTCGCCTTTGCGGCGTCGCTTTTTCTGACTTGCTCGAATCAGCCATGTTTTCTACCGCGCCAGGCGCAACAAGTGCTCTGTATAGACAATCGACTCGGAAAAGTACCGTTCAAACAAGTGCGGCCAGAAGCGCATCGTGACCCCAAGAACAAGCACTCCCAACATGCTTTTCACAGCCGGCCCGAGAAGCATGAGCGGCATCTGGGGCGAGGCTTTCCCCATCAACCCAAGCACGATGTCCGCCAGCAGCGTAGCCGACAACACCGGCGCTGCGATCTGGATTCCAAGCTCAAGCACAATCGCGCCCTCGTGCAGTAAGGCTTGAACAAATAGCGGGTTTAGAGTTGCCGAGCCAGGAGGGAGATATTCGAAACTATGTGCGACCGCGCGTAATATCCAGTGGTGAACGTCAAGCCCAAGAAAGATGAGCATGGCAATACTTTGGTGGAGGAAGGCGACGACAGTACTCTCGACCTGGGTACTAGGATCGAGGATGTTCACGAGCGAATACCCCATTTGCACGCTTAACACCTGGCCCGCCATCTGAGCCGCCTCAAACACGATATTGGTTGCAACTCCCATTGCTATGCCCACCACCGTTTCACTAGCCACGAGCACGGGCCAATGGGACAGTGTCACCGCCTGCAGGTGCGGTGAATACACGGGGTATAGAACTGCTGTAATCGCGATCGCCAGTGCCGCCTTGATCCTCGGCGGAACCACGGCACTGCCAAAGAACGGCGCAAACAGCATCAGCCCCGAGACTCGGAGTCCTATGACAAGCACTGAACCTATAACGTGTGTGAGCGATATTTCCATGTCAACGCAAGTACGGGTGAAAATCAGACAAGAGTTGCAAGGTGAACTGGCACAACTGTCTCCACATCCAGGGCATCAGAAAGAACACTCCTGCCGCAACCGACAAGAGTCGCGGCACCGCTGAAATCGTGGTCTCCTGAAGCGAGGTGAGCACCTGCACGATGTTGATCGTCAAGCTCACGAGAACGGCAATCGCTAATATGGGGCTTGCGATCAGAAATACCTCTCGCATGGTTAAGCGGCCTAGATCGATCGCTTGTTCGACTGGCATCAGTTAAAGCTCCTCATTAGAGATCCGATCACGAGATTCCATCCGTCCACCATCACGAACAACAACAGCTTCAGAGGAGTCGAGATCACGACGGGCGGCAACTGCAGCATTCCAACCGACGTCGAAATGGAGGCCACCACCATGTCGATCACCAGAAAAGGCAAGAACAAGACGGTACCTATTTGGAACCCCATTTTTAGCTCGGACAGTATGTAAGCTGGCGCTATCACCCGGAGCGACAGGTCATTCGGATTCCGGGGTCTCGGTTCTTTGGACAATTCGACAAAGAGAGCAAGGTCCTTTTCGCGAGCGTAGTGCAACATGAACTTACGCATCGGTACGGCCCCGAGTTCGAGCGCTTGCGTGGCAGAAATATGGCCTTCCTGTAAAGGCAGCACCGACGTCTGATAAATGGTCACGCCTACGGGCTGCATCAGAAAGAAAGTGAGTACCAAAGCCAAGCCGATCAGCGTCTGATTAGTTGGGGTGGTCTGCAGGCCGAGCGCTTGGCGCAAGAAGTGGAACACGACCAGCAGGCGCGCAAACGGCGTCATGCACAGTAACAGCGAAGGGATCAGCGTCAGGAACGTTAGCAGAACGACAATTGTCCATGATGTCGACCCCTTTCCAATCCCCGTGATGCGAATTTCGTTCGGATCAACTTGCGTGGAGGGACTCGGTAGCACGGCTGGAACTGCGGAGCTTTGCGCAGTCGGCGGCTCAGCCGCGTTGCCCGAAGGCTGCTGAGCTGCCACAGTCCCAAGCAAGGGGCCAAGTATCACGACCATGAACAGCGCTAGAATCTTTGCGCGCCGAAATGAAAGTGAGGTGCTCTTCATGCCTGAACTGGGCCCTGCGCCCACCGCCGCTTCAACACTTCGGAGAATTTTTGTGAAGGTTCGAGACGAGCCAGCGTCGCCACCGAACTTGACGCTCCGCCCACGAGAAATTGCTCTCCGTCGACCTCGATCACTGCAACAAAGCGCTTTTCTCCCAAGGAAACGCTCTCGCATACACGCAGCCGTTTTCTAGCCTGACGCGATCCCAATTGCCTTCGTGCCCAGTTCCCTGCCCCCGCCAACCAATGCAGGATTGTTCTCCATCGCAACCCTGTGGATTGCCGCATCTCTACCAGGTCGGGTGTGACTTCAAATTCCTTCCCGGAAGTGCCGGCCTTTTTCTCTTCAAAGTTGTCATCGAGGATGAGGGCCTCCGATTCGCAGCGCATCTCTCGAGTCATGGTTGAACCCATCATGGTTGAACCCAATTCACGGCTTGCTCCCCAGCCCGCCGGTGTGCCGATCTCTTGCAGCGAGTCTTGCTCCTGGTGTTTGGCTTGCCGGCTTGGAATGATCTCGCCAACCGCGAGGGGCTTCTCAGCTAATGCGTTCTTCTTTCCAGCCGCTTTCGTTTTGAGAAGCTGGCCCTTGCCGATCGCTTTGGTCCCCGTTGTCGAGATACTCGTTTTGTTCGGCTTGGCGGCTCTGCTCGCGTCTCCGGGTTTGGCTCGCATCCGCTGGCCACGCAATGTGACTTTTCTGTCGATCCGTTCCCCCTTGTTCGCATCAATACGCTTCGACTTGACGGTCCGAACTTTAACCGCAAGAAAGACGCCGGGTTCGCATCCGAGTGTGACTGCTTGTTCCAAGTTTCGCTCCTCTATCCTTTTGCTCATGCCAGTTCCGTGATGCGCACCGCCAACCGATTCCCGATAACTTCAAATTCACTCCAAGCGACAAGAAGCCCGTTTGCCCGTAGTGGAATATCACTTGTGGAAAGACAGCCGGTCTCCGCGATTGACTCCTTGCCCAAGCAGAGCAAGTCTCCAACAGTGAATTTGACAATTGGGATCTCGAGTGACAATTGACATGGAAGCCAACCGAAACTCTCCGCCAGATCTTTCCTCGCCTCCGCGGTGGGGACGGATTGCGGCTCCTTGGCGAGTTGTACGGCGGCATCCATGGTCGTCTCCTCGTCCCTATCGCCCACAACCAGGAATTGGCATGGCCGCGACCCCGATGCTCAGCCCAACCGTCAGTTCGAGTAACGTGAGGGGCGTATCGGACTTTTGCTTGGAGTCGAATGCTTTGTCTGACCTTGTCATCGCAAACGCAGATGGACCTCAGCTCCATAAGTGCAAGCCGGGTACCATGCAGCAGCAGCATCGCCGCTCTGTCGCTTCGGAGTCTTAGTCTGGAAAGAATGTGCGTTGACAACAACTTGGAGGCCGCGATTACTCGCGGACATGTACACCTGCGCCGAGAACCAATTAGAGATGGAGTAGAAGAAAAGGAAGCGCGGCGCGGCCTGCGGAGCCGCGCCTCCGACTCCTCTAATTACGGGCTAATTCCCCGGGCTGGCTTGAAGGTTAATGGTTGAACTGCTGACTGAATCAAACGTCGTCACCACTCGAGAATCCGCTTCGAATGCCCGCTGCACGACGATCAGGTTCGTGAACTCGGTGGAGATATCCACATTGGATAATTCCACAGAGCCTCCGGTGAGCGTTCCGCGCCCTCCGCTGTTAGCCGCCCCGATCACCGCCGCGCCCGAGGCCAGCGTGCTCTGATAACTGTTTCCCCCAGTCAGCTGTAAGCCTTGGTTGTTAGCGAAACTTGCCAGGGCGATTTGCCCGATCGCCTGGGTCTGTCCGTTGGTGAACTGGCCATCGATCGTACCGTCTTGCATAATCGAGTAACCGGTCAGTGTACCACTGTAATAGCCGTTCTGGTCTGTGCTGGAAGTAGTGCTCCCCGAGTTTGCGACCTGAGTGATCAGCGAGTTCCCAGAGGGATCGGTAAGGCTCCATGCGATACTCAGGTTTGCGGCGCCGTCCGCCAGTCCGGTCACGTTAACCGGAAGGGTGCCTGTTGGTGATGTCAGGTTGCCGTTGCTGTCGAAGTTCATGGTGCCAGTGGCAAGTGTAGTGGGACCGCCAGTACCACCAGTGTCCGCGGCCGGTAGTGTAACCTGGTAAGTCCAGGTGTTCGGAGCGCTCATCGTGTAGTTGAATGTCAGCGTGTGGGACTCGCCCAGGGAATCATAAACCGCCATCGTTGTGGAATAGCTTGTGCCAACGGTTGCGGAAGCGTCTAAAGTGGTTTGTTGCTGCATCGTTGTAGTTGCAAGAGGAGGACTGGTTTGTCCGTTTCCCACTAGGAGCGGGGATAGAGCCGCGCCCTGATTGACCGCGCCGTTCACAGCAGGATAGCCCATAACCGTTTGTCCATCCGTGGTAACCAATTGCCCTGCGGAGTTCACGGTAAAATTTCCGGCGCGCGTGTACTCAACAGACCCATCGGCTTGTTCTGTAACAAAGAAGCCGTTGCCGGTGATCGCAGCGTTCGAACTTACACCGGTATTCTGCATACTTCCATTGGTGAAGTTAGTGGCCACGGAACCAACGGCCGTTCCCGCGCCGACTTGAATCGGATCGCCTGCGCCGTCGCTGCCATAGTTTTGATAGAACAGGTCCTGGAAGTTCGCACTCTGGTCCTTAAACCCGACCGTATTCAGATTGGCCAGGTTGTTCGAAATGATGTCCAGCGCTTCTGAACTGGCGGCCAAGCCGGAAAGAGGAATCGAAAACGATGCCATTAGTGAGCTCCTGTCAATAATTGCTGCGCATACGAAGCCGCAGCGTTTGAAGGCAATGCCAGCGCTGCTTGCGCCAGCGAGGCACTCATGTTTGATTGAACTGCTGTGGGCGATGAAGCGGCGCCGCTGGAACCGGAAGAGGCTCCGCCCAAGGCAGTCGAGAGTGTTTGGTTGATGTCTATTAGCTGCTGCAGTTGGTTCATCGAGAACATCTGGCTAACCATCGTCGTCGGATCCATCGGGGAGGTCGGATCCTGGGATTGCAATTCGGTCACCAGCAACTGGATGAAGGTTTGTTCTGCGCTGTTTGAGCTTAGAGTTGTGCTTGTTGGACTGCTCGAGGCCGTGGAGTTGGTGACGGCAGGTGCTAATGCCGTCCCGATGCTCGGTATTCCCTGAATATTCATGATTCATTCTCCCTCTGTTGCACTTATTTCCCGTTCGTTCACCAAACCTCACATATGAATATCAAGTCGCGACGCCGACGCGGTTCCCTCCAAGGCAACCAACGCGGGTATCGGACCTTCTTCTCGTTCATTTACTGAATTCGTTGCGTACCGCTGTTGTCCGTCTTGCGACTTCTGTTGTTCGGAAGCAGTAGATTGGCTACCGGTGTGATTTTGAACTGTAATATTCGCCACTGGTACCCGTTGTTCTGCTAGACGGTTTTGCAAGCTGGGGAGCTCTGCTGCCATCACACGTCCGAGTTCTCCACGTTCGACGGAAATCTCAGCGGTAAACTGATTGCGAACCATCGACGTTCGGATATCAACACTCCCATATTCACCTGCTCGTATCCCAAGCCGAAGTTCAGACTCTCCCATGCGCTCGACCAACTTTGCTGAGTTGACCAGAGATGTGGGATAAGCTGCTGCGTTTTCTGTTTGTGTTTGACTCTGGACAACGCCCGTCGATTCCTGGTCGAGATGGCTCGTTTGCTGTTCGCTCGCTCCAGGCGATAAGTTGGCGATTGCGCTCTTGCCATCACCCGTTATGGGCGGAGGCTGAATCGCCGCCACAGAAAAAGATGGGAAAGCCTCAATTGCTTTTGCCGGAGCACTGCCCGCACCTTGGTCTGCTGCTTGAGAATTAGCTGAGAAAGCCGAGTCATCCTTGCGAGACTGAGCTTTCGCGCTCCCAGTGACCTCAATATTTTTCCGGGTCGTTCCCATAGCTTCCTGCGTCCCGTTAACTCCAGACTGGTCCAAGGCTGGCTTAACCGGTGTCCCCTGGGAATTGCCGGGCTCGACGTTCTCAGTTGTGGAAATAGGGGAAACAAGCGCCGGTGGAACACCGGTGAGTGGGACTACAAACGGATCGGTTGCAGACTTTGCCGCGGTCTGAGCCTGATTGTCGTCATCAATGGTCTCGCGGGGTCCGTGCGAAACATTGCGGAGTGGGAGTGGCACGCTACCCGGCTGCGTTTTTGAATCGGAGGCCAGCGCGCCAGATAGACCAGTAATGAGACTAGCCACCGCTGCTGCCTCTCCGGTGCCCGGAGTTACCATGCTCGCTGATTCCTGAGGGCTCGCGCTCTGATGTTCCGCCGGAGCGCCTTTAAATGACGCGGGCAGCGACCTGGACCCGGCGATTGCATCCGGCTCGGTGGTTGAATCGACCCCTGAAATTGGCGAGGATGTCCCGTCGTCATTCATTCCTGTGTTCCCAGGGAACGTTGGCGAAGACATCGGTTGCAGTACGACGACTGGAACCGTTTGCGGAGTTGAGTCTGCCCCTGAAGCGGACGAAGATGCTATCTGGTCATTCAGAGCCGCGCCCAACGTGACGAGTTTGTTGGGCGTGAAATCTTTGATTCCTGCGTTCCCGGGGAGGGCTGGCGAAGGCATCGGTTGCACAGCGACGATTGGAACCGTTTGCGGGGTTGAGTCTGCCCCTGAAACAGACGAGGATGTTACCTGGTCATTCAGAGCCGTGCCCGTGACGAATTCGTTGGGCGTGAAATCCTTGATTCCTGCGTTCCCAGCGAGCGCTGGCGAAGGCATCACTTGCGCCGCGACGACGGGAACCGTTTTGTCCGGCGCATCGGGTTTGGATGGGGGAGTTTGGATTGAGGTGTTGCCACGACCTTGCGAATCGCTCGTTTTAGAATCTGCGGACTTGGCCTCGCGCTTAGTCGTGCCGTTGACCGAAGAGTAATTTCCCTGCACAGATCCTTGACTCGTACTCGCCCCCATTCCACGCGAAACGCTCGATGGTGGCGTCACTTGTTCGAGTACGGCAGAAAATGATTGTGTTGCTTGATTGCTTGCTATAGGGATCGACGAAGAAGAAGGCGTTGCGGACATCCCACCAGCACCGATTTGTGGCACGATTGCGATCACGTTTTGGCTGACCGGACAGTACCATTGCACCTTGGAGGCCAAAAATTCCGGATTAGAGACTATTCCCGACGTGGCACCAACTCTAAGTCAAATTAACGAGTTTCTCCGATTGTGCCGATTAGAAGTGAACGAAAAGTGTCGGGAACTGTTCGACTGGGCAACCTTTGCCTAGCCGGTGGGTGGGCAAAGTTTGCCTAGTTGCCCCGTCGGCGCCGCGATAAGAAGAGATCATCGGTTACTGCTTGCTCACGCTTGCCTTGTTCGCGGACGTAGGCTTCGAGTTGCTTAGCACGAAGTTTTTCCAGAGTCTCGCGGTTGCGTCGAGCCAGTTCGTAGGAAGCCAGGTACTGCCGCCACTTTATCTTCAATTCCTGCAATAGAGCACGCAGCGCTTCACTCTGTTGCTCGAGTGCTCTCTGGTACTCATATGCGGTTTGCACTTCAGCGGCGCAAATGCCCTGGGCAAGTTCTGCGAGACGGTTTTGCGTGGCTACGGAGCAGTCGTCTTCGACCTGGCAAATCCTCAGTTCAATCCGAACGACCTCTTGCTGAATTCTCTCAAGGGCAAAATACTCGCGCTGTTCTATGCTTTCGCGGTATCGGAGGACCGCCGCCAAAGGAAACTGGAAGGACATGGTTAGCTTGGAAGAGCAAGCAATTGCTCTAAGTTCGAAGCCAGCGGTGCGGGCTCATCCGGCTCTTGCTGGAGAAACTTTTCGATTTGCGGCAAAGCTAACAGTGCTTTGTCAAGCGTGGCATCCGTACCCCGCTGATAGGCGCCGATTCGGACCAGATCCTCGGCTCGGGCGTAGGCAGCCAGCAACATCCGCAAAGCGCCCGTTTTCTGAATGTGCTCACGCGAGCAAACGTTGGGCATCAACCGGCTCAGGCTGTCCAGCACAGAGATTGGGGGATAGTGATTGCGCAGGGCAAGCCGGCGGTCCAGAACAATGTGGCCATCGAGCAAGGAACGAACTGTATCCACGATAGGATCCTGCTGATCGTCGCCTTCCATCAGAACGGTGTAGAAAGCCGTTATACTCCCTCCGGAAAAGCGCCCTACTCTCTCGACCAGTCGGGCCAACATGGAAAGCACCGAAGGCGTGTAGCCCTTAGCGGTCGGAGGTTCTCCGGCAGCCAAACCAATTTCTCTTTGTGCCATGGCGAATCGAGTAAGGGAATCCACGACCAGCAGAACGTTTTTCCCGTGCGCGCAGAAATACTCAGCCACTGCGGTAGCCGCTAATGCGGCTCTGATCCGTAGCAAGGGTGACTGGTCCGACGTTGATACGACCACCACGGAACGCTTGAGACCCTCGGGTCCCAAGGTCGCAAGAAACTCTCCTACTTCGCGGCCGCGTTCTCCGATCAGAGCAAGCACTGTCATGTCAGCCGCCGTGCCCCGAGCCATCATGCCAATCAGTGTGGTCTTGCCTACGCCGCTGCCACCAAAAATCCCTATCCTTTGTCCGCGTCCACACGTCAGAAAGCCGTCCACTGCTCGAATCCCGCAACCTATCGGCTCACTGATGAGGGTCCGATCAAGCGCTTGCGGCGCGGCGCCATGAATGAGCCTCGATCTCGTGGCCCGATACTCCCCCATCGAATCCAGAGGTTGGCCGGTCGCATCGATGACCCTCCCGAGCATTCCGGGCCCAACTCGAAGAGATGGCCGAGCTCCCCAGGTGACAATCTGATCGCCAAACCGTATTCCCTGAGGTTCCTCGAGGCTCATGGAGAGCACCTTGGAGTCGCGGAATCCAACAATCTCACCGGGAAATCGGGAACCAGCCGAATCGACAATTTCGCAGGACTCCCCAACCGAACAGAACGGCCCGGCAGATTCCACCAGATTGCCTACGACCTGAGTCACACGTCCTTTCCAGCGGACGGTGGAGCTACTCTGCAGCCAACTTATGTAGGGATCGAGTGGACCGGGATTCATTTTGGTTCTGGTCTTTGGGCCAGGAGGTCGAAAAAGCCTTGTTCAACTTCTTTAAGTTGAGCATCCAAAGCCATGTTGGCGACGCCAAGCTCGGTCTCGAGCAAGCACGCTTTTGGGTCCAGGGAAGCGTCTTCGATAACCTGCAGGTTTGTATGATCGCGGAAGTAGTGCGTCCAACCTTCCGCATCTTCGGGTCGCACGCGCACAACTACCTTTGTATTTTGTTGGAATCTCTCGAGCATTACTTTTACGAGTCCCGCGACCACCAAGCGGTCAACTTGCGACTCCCGGTGCAAGATCTTGGCGGCAATCGCCAGCGCTAAGTGGACTAACTCAATCTCAACTCTGGCATAGTAATCCGCGCGCTGCCGCTGAAACTCGAGGATCAAGTCACCTACGCGTTTGCGTTCCCGTGTCAGTTCTTCCTCAAAACCCGCTGCCGCTTGGCGTCCTCCTTGTGCTAGTCCCTCCGCATGAGCCTCAGATACGAGGCGGGACATCTCTTCCTGGGTGATGCGTGGCGCCCGATCAGCATTGGCGATTTTTTCTTTTCCAGGTTCTCCCGGATATATGGCGGCTATGTCGGCGGCCACTTGCGGCGCGCGTGTGTCGTGATATAAGAATGTTTCCACCAACGGCATCACCGCCTCGGCAGTGTCGTCATACGACGAACTCATCGTCTCCCTCAGCTTTCAAGGTCACCTTACCGTCGGCTTCCAGCTTGCGTAACAATGCCACCGCTTCCTGTTGCGCCTTGGCTACATCTTTGCTGCGTACCGGACCCAGTGTTTCCATATCTTCTTTCAGCATCTCAACTGCGCGCGAGGACATGGAACTGAAGATATGCTCTTTCAGATCCGCACTCGCACCTTTCAACGCCAGCGCCAGCGTCTTCTTGTCCATCGAACCCAGCCACTCCCGAACCGAGGCGGCGGCAACCCCCAGGAGATCTTCGAAAGTGAACATTAGATTGCGAATGCTGATAGCAGTCTTGGGATCGTCTTGCTCGATGGCTTCGAGAATTGTCTTCGCCGCCGTGGGTTCGAGCCGGTTCATCACGTCGGCAACGCTTTTGAATCCGGCAAAGGTCTTTCGACTCTGTTCCCCCAACGAGAGCAATCGCCGGTTTAGAACCACAGAGACTTTCTCCGCCATTTCTGGTGAAAACTGCCGCAACTGTGCCAGACGCTTGACGGACTCCGCTCGAACCGGTTCGGGCAGTTTCATCAAGAGCGCCGAAGCCTGCTTTCCGTCGAAGTGTGCCAGAATCAGCGCAATCGTCTGGGCATGTTCGTTCTCAAGAAACCTGGCTAACTGCTGAGGGTCGGCCTTTTGCAGTGAGTCCAACTGGCCGACACTAAGTTCCTGTAACCGCACCACCTTTTGCAGAAGGTTGTTGGCCGTATCGGACCCAAATGCCTTGACCAGCAGGCGAGTTGCGAATTCGAGACCACCCGATGCCAGATAATCCTGGGTAAGCGCCAGTTGGCTGTACTCCTCCAAAACCCCGTGAGCAACCTCCGCCGGCACCCTCCCTAATTCCGCAAGTTCCTTCGTGACGGTCTGAACATCTTGCTCAGAAAGACTCCGATAAACGGCGGTCGCAGCTTCTTCGCCCATGATAGTCATGAGAATTGCTGCCTTGCGTACACCATTCATCCGCGAAGCAGCGTTACTCGTCATTTCGCTCCCTCATTCAGCCAGGCTTGAACGAGCTTGCCCGTTGCCGCAGGTTCGCTTTTCACTTTTTCAACAAGCTGTTTTCTTAGCATGGCCGTACGCTGTTGCTCTGGAGACAATGACCCCAGATCCTGCCCAGAAGCAAACTCTGCCGGTGTGACACCAGGCACTTGGGACTTCTGGGAGGCGATGCGAGCCGGCAACTCTCGGAAGGTGGTCAGTAATTGCTTTTTCAGCGGCCTGAGCAGCAGGGCGTAGACAAGCAGGAACAACAGGATCAATGCCGCGTACCGCACAATGGTGGACCAGTCATTCAACGTAACCCGTACGCGCTCGGTCATGGTGGGTTTGACTGGCGCATCCACCTTGATTTGTTCAAAAGACAGATTCTCGATGGTCAAACTGTCTCCACGATTAACATCGATCCCGATGGCTGCTTTGGCCAGATCCTCAATCTGCTTAAGCTCATCCGGCGTCCGCTTTCTGGGCGACTCCGAGCGTTTTCCGTTTTCCTCTTTTACATCAATCGCATCATCCACGAGCAGCGCTGCCGAGATTCTTCGAATGCGGCCAGCAGGTTCCACGGTGTGGCGGACCACCTTATTGACCGCGAAGGTGTTGCTCTCGCTTCTTGAGAGCTGTGTCCCGTCTCCGCCCTCTACGGCCGGCTTCGCGCCACCGTTCCCGCCAGGGACGTTACTGGATGTACCTGGGACGCCGCCTTGCAGGCCACCGCCGACCTGCTCTTCCGATTTCTGAGAAGCCACCGAGACTGCGCTTTTTGGGTCATAAGTTTCCTGGCTCTCCTCGGTGCTACTGGGGTCATACTCCACATTTACGCTCGCTCGCACATGCTGGGGACCGACAACCGGTTCGAGCGTCTGTAGCAGTCGGGCGGAGTACTCCTGTTCCAGACTCCCGTCGGCGGAAAACGCGCCATGCCTTGGCGTTCCAAGAGGACGGTTCGTGTCCGCATCGATTACGGTCACATTCTCCGGGTTCAACTTGTCGACAGCACCTGAAACCAGGCGTGCAATTCCCAGTTGTGTTTCTTCAGAGAGCCGTCCGGAACGAAGCTTAAGAACGACCGATGCTTTTGCTGGACGCTCGCGATCCAAAAACACAGAATCTGTGGACATGACGAGGTGAACGCGGACACTCTCCACGTCTCGCAGCGTTTGGATGGAGCGCTCTAGCTCTCCTTCCAGAGCGCGCTGGTAGTTCACCTTTTCGTCGAACTCGGTCTGCCCCCAGTTGAGTTTGTCAAACAACTCAAATCCTAGACGGCCGCTGCGCGGCATCCCGTCCGAGGCCACTTCCATGCGGCTGGAATCGAGTTTGTCGCTAGGCACGTTGACGCCCTTACCATCAGCCGAAATCTGATAGGCAATATTTTTCGTCGCCAGCTTCGCACCCAGCGCCTGGGCATCGGCTGGTTCCATTCCAGTCGTGAGGGGCACATAGTCCGGCGTGGAAATCAGATGCGCAAAAGCTGCCAGAACCCCAATCGTCAGCGCGGCAGCTCCAACCAGCAACAGACGCTGCTTGCCAGTGAGACCGGTAACGAAACTTGTCAGCTGCTTCTGTACTTGGTTCAGTGGTGGCATACGCTCAATTTCGGTGAACTAGCTTCAGCTAAAATTGCAACTTCGAAACTTCCTGGTACGCGTTAACAATCTTGTTTCGGACCTGCATCATGAGTTGAAAAGCGATGTCCGCCTTTTCCACTGCGATCATGACGTTGTGGACGTCCTGCCGGTCTCCCTGCACTAACTCCGCGACTTTTTGATCCGAGCTGTCTTTGAGTTCGTTGACCTGGCTGATCGCATTTTTCAGTGTTTCGCCAAAGCCACCTTCTGTTTCGGAGCTCGATGGCAGGGTGGGACTGGTCGGCAGAGTTCCGGGGAAAGCCGGCAGACCTGAAGTAATTGTGTTGTTCATCTTTGTTGTCCTTGAATGCTCTACTTCAGTAGATCGATAGATTGTTGGATCATCTGCTTGGTCGCGGTAATGGCAGAAGCATTGAGCTGGTAGGAGCGGACCGCCCCCATCAGATCGACCATCTCCTGAATCGGGTTGATGGCAGGGTACGCAACGTATCCTTCTTTGTCGGCGTCAGGGTGGCCGGGGTCATATCGCATCAAGGGTGGAGTAGGATCATCCACGACGCGTTGCACGCGTACTGCCGGGAGAGCGCCATTCAGCGTCGAGTGGAATCCCGCCAGCATCATGCGAAAAGGCAGGTTGCCCGAGGTTGAGAATACTACCTCCTTGCGCCGGTATGGGCCCCCTGCAGGCGTGTGCGTAGTTTCTGCGTTGGCCATGTTTGCGGCGACGACCTCCGCCCGCTGCCTTTCGGCAGACATAGCCGATCCACTGATCTCAAGCGTCGAAAAAATGCTCATCCCTTAGTCCCTTCGTTGATCGCACTTAGTACCATGTGGAATTCATGCTGCAACAGCTGAACGCCAAGGCCAAACTGCATCTGCGTTTCCGCGATCAGCAGGCCTTCCCGCTCTAGGCTGACATTGTTGCCGTCAGGCCGTTCCAGAAGCCCCGGAACGGAACGTGCCACCGGCAGAAAACTTTCCTCCCCGCCCCCTGCCACAGCTCGTCTCAGCTCACTTCGAAAATCCAGATCCTTCGTGTGGTATCCCGGGGTGTCCACATTCGCCATGTTCGCAACCACCAGCTTGTGGCGTTGCGACGTGACATTCAGAAACTGCTCCAGCATATTCATTGTCGGAGTCGATACATCGTTCATGCATATCTCCTCGGTGGTAGACCGTGTTCACGAATTTTGTTCCGGATCGTCCGCAGGCTCACACCCAATATCTCGGCAGTGCGGGTACGATTCCCGCCAGTACACTTTAGAGTCGCTTCTAATAAGTGGCGTTCGACTTCGCGCATCGACGTTCCAGCAGCAGGAAGAGCCGAAGAGACCATGGACCGCATACTTGAACGGGTCGCACCGGTGAGTTCAGTCTTCAAGCACTCTGGGCCAATCTCGCAGCTGTCACTCAATGTGATCACTCTGCGCATGAAGTTTCCCAACTCCCGCACATTCCCGGGCCAGGAGTGGGATTGCAGGCCGGTGACAAATTCGGGATGCAAAAGCGGAATGGGGCGGCCGCCTTCGCTGGCGAACTTTCGCGCGAAGAAATCAGCCAGGACCGGGATATCCTCTCGGCGGTCCCGAAGTGGGGGGAGGGGCAGGGGAATTACGTTCAGACGATAGTAAAGGTCAGCACGAAACTTCCCCTGCTCAACCATGGCGGGAAGCGAAACATTAGTAGTGGCGACAATGCGGATATTCACGTGGGTGCTGCGTGTGTCTCCGAGCCTCTCAAATTCACGCTCCTGGAGTGCACGCAGCAATTTCGGCTGCAAATGAAGTGGCATCTCACCGATTTCATCCAGCAGCAGAGTCCCGCCTTCTGCCAATTCGAACTTTCCCGCCTTGGATGCTGTTGCGCCGGTAAAGGCCCCGCGGACGTGGCCAAAGAGCTCGCTTTCGAGAAGATGTTCAGGCACTGCCGCACAATTTACGGCGACGAAGGGCCGGTCATGCCGGTCGCTGTTATCGTGAATATATCGCGCAAAGAGCTCTTTCCCTGTTCCACTCTCAGCTTCGATGAGAACATCGGCATCGGTTCTGGCTGCATGCCGGGCCCGCTCCAACGCTCTCAACAAGCTGGGGGCAGCACCGACAATCGCTCCCGATGGAACCACATTCCCCGAGTAACTACCCGCGTGCCGCATGACCCGTTCTACAGCTGACTGTAACTCTTCAAAAGAAATTGGCTTGGTCAAGTAGTCGCAAGCGCCGCCCCTCATGGCCTGCACTGCCTCAGGGACGCTGCCGAAGGCCGTAAGTACGATTACCGCAGTGGAAGGACTGGAGGCGCGAAGTGAGCGCATCAGGTGTAAGCCGTCGCCATCGGGCATGCGGACATCGGTAACGACCAGAGGAAAGTGCTGCGATGCAAGCTTGCGCAAAGCTTCGGTGCCTCCCGCCGCAACATCCACATGCCAGCCATCGCGCTGGAAGTTCGTTCTCAGCGCCATTCGCATACCAGGCTCATCATCCACAACTAACACCGATTTCGCGGCTTGGTCCTTCATAAGACCGGAAACTCCATGCGGAATGTCGTGCCTCGTCCCAACTCGCTCCGCACGTTGATCGTGGCCCGGTGCTGCTCCACAATTCGCTGGCAGACAGTCAAACCCAATCCGGGAGTCTGCCCAGTTGTCGTAAAGCCTACGTTGAAAATATGCGGCAGATCTTCCGGTCGGATCCCACCGCCCGTATCGGCAAACTCGACGACGGCTGTTGGTCCAGACGCCTTGACCTCTACCTCCGCTGTAATGGATATTTCGCCACCGGGGAGCGTATGTCGCAGCGCGTTGCACGCCAGGTTCAGAATGATCTGCCTCAATCCACTCGCGTTCCCGACGATCTCGGCGTGCCTCAGAGTTTCTCGCAGAGTGAGGTTCACACCTTTTTCCTGCGCCAGCGGACGGATAAACTCCACACTAATCTTCAGTGCCGAACCAAGCTCCAAAGGACCCATTTGCTGTGCACCAGGGTTATGAAAGCACAGCACGTTGTTCACGGTCGCAGAGAGCGATCGCACTCCAGCCCTCAGGTGCTGAACGCATCGCTTCGAATCATCACCCAGCCCAGAATCGCCCGCTAGACAACCAATTAGTAACTCAAGGCTGCCCAACGGATTGCGAATCTCGTGGGCAAGAACCGTTGCCATCTCCGCGAGTGCAACAACGTTCCGTGAGCTCTCGCGTTGCTGCTCCATGTTCTTCTGCGCGGTTACATCACCAATAATTAGAACAAGACACGAAGAATCATCAGCGCGTTTCTTGGTAGCAGGACTCGTCATTCTGCTGTAGCGAATCGCCAGCCACAGCCTTCGTCCATCTTTTTCAACAATGACCTCCTGTTCATAACCATGCTCTAACGATTCGCGGCTTACATTCTTGACCGCCGTTTGCACGCACCCTGGAAGGTTTTGCCATCCGGTCGGTTCCGGGGCATCAAAAAGTCGTCGAGCTTCCGGATTCAACAGAATAACTTCTTCGCTCTGCGCCTCAATTACCGCCACGCCACAAGGCAATGCATCAAGGATCTCTCGCAGGGCAACGCGCATGCGCTCGGTTTCCGCAACGCTCGAGGCGAGGGCGCGATTGCGCTCCTCGAGTTGCCTCCGCAACTCGGCTACCTCATCGTGTAACTGCCGATGAGAGTCCTCAAGCCGGTTCGCCGCCCCAATGAATGCCGTAAACGCATCAGCGAGTTGACTCTCCGCGATCTGTGGCGCTTCCATCAACGCTTGCATTGGATTCTCGTGAGAACTAGGCAACATCTGCCCAGTTGACATGCAACGGGTCTTCCAAAGCACATTAACCATCGAAGGTAATAAGGTCTGCAGTGACATTCGGCAAGGAGCATTCAAGAAAACGCTTCGACGTGCCGATCTGAGCTAAGCCACAACGAGTTATAAAGGATACTAGGCCGGCATGGTCGGCATTGCCTTCGAAGGTGAATTGTTAGGCCGAGATGAGAACGCCGACGCTTTGCTTTGTATTTGATATGGCCCATGTAGTGCTAGATGAATCTGCGCTTGGAGGGCAGATTGAAAGTGACGGATAAAATATACAACTACGGATATCGCACTCCACGTTACCATGTAGATTTCCTTCTACTGTTGCGAACCGACGATTTTAGCCCTGGGTTGATAGACGGACGCTGCGCCATTCTCAGTGAGGATGGGCTTGCTGCTGAAGTCAAGGCATCCTTGGAAATCGGAGCAAAGGTGACACTAATACTGACATTACCTGGGAATTCGAGCTCGATTAGAATCGCTGCCAGAGTAACTAATCGCCAAGTCGACGGTTATGGTTTCGCTTTCATCTTTTCTTCTCAAAACGAGCGGAACTACATACGTGCTTACCTCGAATCGCCGCGCTCGAGCATGGTTTAGTCTCCGGAATTGTCCGGTTGACACTAGAATTGCCGCCGACCCCTGCACTCTTTTTCCTTGGACTTTGGCATGTACCGTGCAGCACGGCTAGGCAGATGTTGCCTAGTGCTCATTCTTTTCTAACTCGGCTGAACTGCAGATAGCGCTGCCACATGGAAAGAGTTCTTACTCAAGAAGAAATCGACGCGATGGTACGCGTGGCCTCTGGCCAGCAAGTTGTCAGCCAGACGAAGGAGACGCGTTCGATCAAGCCTTGCACCTTCCGGCAGTCCGGGCAACTCACCGGAGATCAGGTCGCCTCGGTCAATGGACTACACGAAGGATTTGCACGCAGCCTTGCCCAATCGCTGGGAGCTTACCTGCGAGTGCGTTTTGAAGTCAACCTCGTTTCAATCGAACAGCTAGCTTACAACGAATTCCTGGAGCGAGTACCCGAAATCACTTACATGATGTGTTTCCACGTTGAACAGATGAGCGCCCCAGCTGCGATGCAGATCGATCAATCCCTCGTCTTTCCGCTGGTGGACATTCTGCTGGGTGGGATAGGCCATTGCGAGATCTTGACCAGAGAGGTCAGCGAGATTGAAGAGCAGATCATGGAGGGTGTGGCGAAGATCATTTGTCAGGAACTCGAAGCGGCATGGACACCTCTGGGCGCAAAACTCAACTTGGATGGACGTCAGCCTCCCGCACAGATGCAGCGTTTTCTACCCCCGACTGAAAAAACCCTATGCATAAGTTTCGAGGTCAGGCTGGCAGAGACAAATGGCATGTTGAACCTGGTTTTCCCTGTTTCGATATCCAACACACTCCTGCGCAAGCTTTCCGTTGATTCGTCGAACCGGAGGTCTAGCGCAAGTGACCGAACCCGTGGACAAATAACCGCAAGAATGCTGGATTGCTCATTTCCAATCGAGCTGGGAATCACTGCCATCAAACTCCCCATCAACACTCTTGCGGGACTCGTCCCGCACAGTGTGTACAATCTCGGCATTCCTGTTCGAAAACCTGCATCCCTCGTCATTGCTGGCCGCCAGGTCTTCGACGCCACCCCTGTACGCCAAGGGCGGCTACGAGCCGCCCATCTCGGACAGAGCGTAACTTTCTCCGAGGAGGAAAGGAAGCGATAGCATGCCCGCAATCACTCCAGGAACTCCTCTCCACTCCTTTCTAGACGCCCTTCGCAAGGCAACCAGCGAAGTGTTCTCGCAGGCCCTCGGCGCGAATTGGTCAGTCGAGATCGATACCGCCGATGTTGCCCCGTCTGCCGATGCTTCCGTCTCGTGTTTTCAGTTGTCAACATCTCAGGGGCTGGAAGGCAACGCTTCTATCCAGATTGGGTCCGCCGGCGCGCTCCTCTTGGCACAGAAGTTTCTTGGAGAACCCGTTGATCCTTCTGTTGAACTGAATCAGGATCGAAAAGACGCTCTGGAAGAACTGCTGCGGCAGGTTGCGGGCATGGCCGCTACCACCCTAAAAAGTCTGTTCGGCGAAACCAAGCTAGAAGTAAGTACCATCGACCCTCCATCTTGGCAGGGAGTGAAGGTTGGACTGCTAGCTTCTGATGCCTCCTCTGGCAGGCTGACCTTAGAGCTCCGCCTGAGCCCGGAACTGCTGGCAAGCGTATCGTCCACAAAGTCCGCAACTTCGGCCACGCCTCCGGCCGCAAACGTCGAAGCGAGCAGCGCCGCATTGTCCCGGGAACCTAATTTTGACCTTTTGCTGGGAGTTAATCTTAACCTCACACTGCGTTTCGGGCAGCGTGTTCTAATGCTGCGAGAAATACTCGACTTAAATGCAGGTTCGGTAATTGAGCTTGATCGAGACGTGCAGGAACCCGCCGATCTTCTCCTGGGCGATAAGATAATCGCAAGGGGACAAGTGGTTATTGTCGATGGCAATTACGGCATTCGAATCACTGAAGTGGTCGATGCGCAACAGCGGATCAGAACGCTGTAGATTCGATTATCCCCCTAGTGAGTGGGTTAGCCAGACGACTGTGGACTGTGTGACCACTGTAACTGGCCCATCGCCACGCCAGTGGTGGATGGGTAAAGCACAGGGCTAAAGTTAGAGCCAGCTTGTGCCGATTAGGTTATAGCGATTCCTCACGCTCTCGCTTCGAGCGTGTGCGTTGGAACCTGGTGTTTCGAAAGCCGGCGTCCGCAGGAGACCTAATGTCGATTCGAGCTTTGATCGTAGATGATTCCTCAGTAATGCGTAAGATCGTAGAGCGGTGTTTGCGACAGGCAGGCATGAATCTGAGCCAGGTCCTTGAAGCCTCCAATGGCACCGAGGCCCTGGCACTCGTTAACGAGCATACCTTAGACCTGATTCTCAGTGATATCAACATGCCGGTAATGGATGGATTGGAATTCATAAGGCACTTGAAAAAGGTCGAGAGCGCGAAGAATGTTCCAATCGTGATGATCACCACGGAAGGTGGGGAAAAGAGTGTTCTTGAGGCCCTGTCGCTCGGCGCCAACGGATATATCCGCAAACCATTTACGCCGGATCAAGTGAAGGATCACGTTATCCCGGTGCTAAGGAACCAGTCATGAGCACCTACCAGCAATCACTTGCCGGCAATAATTCGGCGCTTCTCCAGGGTTGGCGGGCGATCTTGCGCGACTCTGTTACAGAAGTCTTCTCGATGATGGTTGGGGTTGAAATCTGTGTCCCGCAGCCGCCAAATCCACCTGTCGTCAGAGAAGTGACTGGGTTGGTCGGTTTGGCTGGTGAGCTCTGCGGAGTCCTTAGTGTCCAGTGCGCGAAGAGTTGCGCGTCAAAGATTGCCTCGCGGATGCTTTGTGTCCCGGTTGCCGAAGCTGCCTCCCACATGAACGACGCTATAGGAGAGATCTGCAACATGGTGGCCGGCAGCTTCAAGGCAAAGATTGATGGCATGGAAGATAAGTGCATGCTGTCGGTTCCTACAGTCGTCATTGGCGGGGATTATCAAATTTTTTCGCTGGCTGTAGGCGAGCGAATCGAACTACCATTCCTGTTCGAAGGGGAATCAGTATGGATCGGCCTTGAGGTCCGCAACTAGATTCGTCGACGTCCGTCTTGAGCCACACAATGCGAAATGGGACCGAGTCTTCCCGACGTGCCGGTGAAGACTCTGTCGAACTGTCGAATCAGGCACGATGGAAATAATCGGTTTCGCTAGTTTGTCCGCCGATGCCTCCAAGTGGGCGACCAGGATGGCTGCCGTCTAGGTCGCACCAAGGTCTCCGGAGGATGCCCAGTTATCGGCCAGCCTCTAGCCCTTTAGCTTTGTTGCGGCAGAGCGCCTGTATCGACCAGAGCTTTATTGATGATCGCCATGAGTTCCGCGTTTTCTGCAGGCTTCTGAAGAAACGCGCAGCATCCCGCCGCTTCGGCCTTCTCTTTGTTGCCACGAACGTCACTGGCGGTCAGCACGACAACAGGTATGCACGATAGCCTTGTGTTTTTCTGCAATCGCTCCATGACCACGAATCCATCGCCGGCTGGAAGACCGAGATCCAACAGGATGAGGTCAGGAGACTCCTTTTGGGCAGTGCCGACCGCAGAGAGTCCATCTGCCGCAAACACTGTGTCATACCCCTGTGCCTTAAGACGAATGTGCAGAGCACGCCTTATGTCGTTATCGTCGTCAATAATCAGGATTTTGGGTTTACGCATTGTGGGACTGTCCTTTCTCGACCGCTTGGTTCATCATGCTAGCTATGTTAGTTGCAACCGTCAGAACTTGGATGTCCAAAGATCGTTCATTGTTCTTCTCCGGAGTTTCCACTAATTGATTGGAGACATCTAATACACTATTGGCCGTCACTTCCTTGCAGCGGGCCACCTGGTCTCGAATGCGCTTTACAAGAACTTCAGCACCCAGACCATCCGCAGCGGCGAGAATGAAGAAAACTTCCCCTATTTCCGGTTGCCCTATGGATGGAAGCAACGTGTCCTTATCGGGGAGAATGCATCGCTGCAGGACTTCGCGGAACAGGCGCCTGGTCTTTCCCCAGGCGTCGATGGCGGTGGTCAACGGAATTGGTGCAACTTTTATCGTTATCAGCGAATTGACCTTCCGTAGAGCTCCATTTTCAGTAATGACCGGAAAGACCAGCTTCGAAAGAGAGAACGTTGGCAACGTAAAGGAGAACGTGCTACCTCGTCCAAGTTCGCTAGTGACCCAGATCTTTCCGCCTTGACGTGAGACTAGGTCTTCGCAGATGGAGAGTCCGAGCCCCAATCCTTTTCGAGCACCGTCCGTCGCATTCCCTTCCTGGAATAAGCGTTCAAACACCAAAGGTAAGGCGCCTTCACTAATTCCGCAGCCAGTGTCCGTAACGTTCACTACAACGAAGTTGGAATCCGAGCTGAATGTGTCGGCCTGAATGGTAATCACGCCATCCCTAGGGGTAAACTTCACGGCATTTTCAATAAGGTTGAGGAGAACCTGCAGAATGCGGCTTGGATCTCCGTATGCCAGGAGCGGTGCTGCCTGAAGGTGGGAGTGCACCGTGACGCCTTTTGCGCTCGCTGTCGCGCCCAGCATCTCAATGGCTTGGTAGATCAAGTCTTGTAGGCCTACGCACCGCAATTCCAGCTTCAACTTGCCGGCTTCGATTCTTGCCGTTTCCAGAAGGTCATCGATCATACTCCGAAGCTGGTTGGAGCTCTTCAGTACGGTCGCCAGGCATTCGCGCTGGTCCCCAGTGAGCGGGCCTGATAGCCCGTCCAGCACAATCGTGACGAACTGGTCAATACAAGTCAGCGGCGACCGGAGCTCATGGGAAACGTGGGACAGCAATTGATCCTTAAAGTGCAGTTGCTGCTCGCCGCGTCGGTGTAATGCCAGCAACAGGCTCTGCCGCTCTATGGCGTACTTGATGGCCCTGGCGAGCTGCTGACGGTCCAAGTGACTCTTGAGGAGATAGTCTTGTGCTCCTTCCTGCATCGCACTAACAGCTAGAGCCTCGTCGTCCTGTCCCGTTAGCACGAGCACCGGCACATGCGGAACCTTCTGGATCATCCTGCGAATAGTCTCAGTTCCACGGCTGTCGGGAAGATTGAGGTCGAGTAACACAACATCCGGCTGGGAGGCTGCGACACACTCGATCGCCGCCGCAAGATGGTCAGCCGACCTAACATCAAAGCAACCGCCGGCCTGGGACAGTTGTTCCCGTATGAGAAAAGCGTCACCTGGGTTGTCCTCGACAAGCAAAGTGCGAGTTGGTCGTTGGTCCATGGCCTCAGTTGTCCCTTCTTGGTAACTTCACCACCGTTAGCCAAAAGTCTTCAATAGAACGAATGACCGCGGTAAATTTGGCGAGGTCCACCGGCTTACTGACGTAGCTATTTGCATGTAATTGATAGCTACGCAAGACGTCGCTCTCGGCCTCAGAAGTCGTCAGCACAACGACCGGAATATCTTTGAGTTGATCGTCTTGCTTGATCTCCGACAGGACTGTACGGCCGTCCTTCTTAGGCAGATTCAAGTCGAGCAGAATTAGATCGGGGCGCGCGGCCCGCCCGTACGGTGGCTGCTGGCGCAGGTATGCCAAAGCTGCATCCCCGTCACCGACGTTGTGGATCTCATTACGCACCTTGCTGCTCTCCACCATTTCGCGGATAAGGTCCACATCGCCGGGATTGTCTTCGACGAGCAGAATCTCCACCGATCTTCCTGATCTCATGCGCACGTTATGGCCTCCGGATGATTACTGCATGCTGTTGTCGAGCGAACAAGTGGAAGGGTGAAGTTGAACGTAGCTCCGTGGCCTGGCTCGGAGGTTACCCAGATTTGTCCTCCGTGCCGCTCAACAATTTTCTTACAAACTGCAAGGCCTATACCTGTCCCACCGTATTGCTCGCGGGAGTGCAAGCGCTGAAACATGACGAAAATCTGCTCAAAGTGCTCGGGCGCGATTCCGATTCCGTTGTCTTGGACTGTGAAGAGCCATTGCTCCTGTTTTTGCTGCGCTCGTATTCTGATTCGCGGCGAATGAACCGCTCGGAACTTGAGGGCGTTGCCGATCAAATTCTGGAAAACCTGGGCGAGTTGTCGCTCGTCGGCGCGAACCGTTGGCAGCGGTTCATGATCGACAACGGCCCCCGAGGCGTGAATTTCGGTTTGCAAATCATGCAGGACGCTTTGGATCAGATCTGCACAATTGACAGATTTCAATTTGCCGCCACGAGAATTTACGCGAGACACCATAAGCAAGTCGTTGATGAGCGCCTGCATGCGCTGGGCGCCATCGACCGCGTATTCAATATATTTGTCCGCCTTTGCGTCCAGTTTTCCCTGGTACCGTTCCGCCAGCAATTGCATGTAACTGGAGACCATGCGCAAGGGTTCCTGCAGATCATGGGAAGCGACATAGGCAAACTGTTCGAGCTCGGCGTTGGAGCGCTTGAGTTCTTCTGACTGATGGAAAAGTATGTTTTCGAACTGTCTGCGCTCGGTGATGTCTCTGGCAATCTGACACGCTGCAATCGGTGTGCCACCGCGGTCAGTAATAGGGTAATAGCGAATTTCGTGGATTTTGCGGCACCCAACCTCGTCCGTTGACTCCTCGGTCACAGCAAACGTTTCGCCAGATAGAGCCCGCAGCCACAGTGCTGCCGCCTCGCTAAGTTCGGTCGGATGGTCCGCAAGAATTCCCTCCAGGCTGGTGCCTGTCTCCGGGTTGCACTTATACCGATTTCGGAACGCTACGTTATAGTTGCGATTGAACGCAATCCAGTTCAGCTGCAGATCGACAGCGGCGATCGAATCAGGGGTACTCTCGAGCACACCAATCAGATGGCGATTTCCGAGCTCGAGTGCAGCATAGGCCAGGCGCATGTAATGTTGTGCATCAACACGCTTTTCGATCTCCCGGTTTAGCTTTAGAAACACGAGACTCAGGATCACCACGGAAAAAAGAGCTCCCGACCCCAGCATTAGCGTCGTCCTCAGAGTTGCCTTTTGCCGCTCGATCAAGTGCTCTGCAAGGACTTCTTGTTCTCGCTTTTCCATGTCGACGATCAGCATCCGCATTTGAACGTGCGATGCGGCAAAACGCCGGGTCAACAAGACCTGTTCATCGGGCTGAAAACCATGCAGCGTCTGCAGCAAGTCACCTTCCTGCAGGATGTCTAGCGTGGCGCGGACAATTGGCTGGAAATGATCGAAGTTCTTTTCCTGGACCAGATTGCCAGAGATCAACTGACTAAGCTGGCCCATTTGGCGAGGTATCGCTTCGAGTGTATCGTGGTAGCAAATTAACCGAGACTGGTCCTGAAAAAGGGCGTATTCACTCATGCAGGACTCGGCCTGCTCCGATTGCGACTGGAGCGTTTCCAACGAAAAAAGCACATTGTAGGTGTGAGAAATCCAGCCTGTGGAGTCAAGCGAACGTTGGGTATAAGCGTAGGTGGAAGCTACAAGGCAACCCCAAAGGAAAAGCGCCGTACAGAATAACAGAACGTTTTTCTTCCCCCGGAGCCTCTTTGTGTGTATTCGAGAGAGTCTCGCTGTAAGCGAGCGCATTCGTCCTGTCCACCATTCCCTCATTGCGTCGTGTCTCCACTAAGATCGCGTCAGTTCCCAAAAGAAGGAAATCACACGTGTAGACAACAGCCACTGCACTTGGCATGCCAAAACAAACGGTAGTTGGACAAATGAATGGCAGTGCGGGAGCCGTGCATTTGAGCATTTTCTTCATTCTTCGATTAGGCGATAGTTAGAGACAAACGCGCTCCATTCAGTAAGCAGGGCGACTCGCGACGATGATTTCTGAGACGGTGGTTAGATTCACGCACGAGATCGGCAGTGGCGTGCGATGAGTTAGCGGACTCGCACACCGGTGCAAATTTCGATTTCTCGCTTGAAACCGCAAATCCAGAATGTTCAGTACGCAGCCTAGGCTCTGGTAGTGGGTGTTGAAAGTGGTCGAGCTGCCGGAAAGAGAACTGTCCGGAAGGCACACAGTAATCTAGAATTCATACGGCACCTTTGTTCCGCACAAACGAGCCCGCCTATGGCAAGTGAGCCGCCGTCATGTAGTTGCGTCTCCTATCCAGTTTGGTCTACAACATGCATTCCGATCAAAGGCGCCGACCTATTAAGTACAAGCCGTCTTTCGGTCTCTAAACCAACGCAACTTCTGCATGCTCGCGGACGCTATAAGTCGGTGTGCAGCTAATCACTGACGAGTTGTACCGCCGGCGAGACGCCGCACCGCATAAGTTCGAAGCTCACACCGCGCAATAAGTAAGTGGAGTTGTGATGACAAGAATTGCGGCCCTTCGTGCCTGTAGTTTCCTAGTTTCGGAGGCTTTTTGTGGAACGCAGAAAGTACCCACGTTATTTTGTGGGTCTTGAAATCGAAATTAAAGGAGCGGATGGCAGTTTTCCTTTGAGATGCGCCACCACTGATGTGAGCCTCGGTGGATGCTATGTGGCGACGATCTTCCCCCTAGCCGTTGGTTTGCAGGTCCTCTTCACCATGCGGGTGGCCGATGAAATTGTCAAAGGGCGCGGGTCAGTTCAGACGTGTCACCCGAGTGTCGGCATGGGCATCCGATTCATTGACCTCAGCGACGTAGACCGACACCGGCTTGCCGAGTTTTTCCGCACCTTAGAACCAGCTTCATCAGAAAGTTCCCTTCAATCCTATCTTCGCTGACTGCCGCACATTTACAGGAACTTGATAGCAAACATCAATTCTTCGTTGACCCCGTCAGACTCCTCAGCGCATTCGCGGAAGCCGACGATATTGAGTTTCGCCGGAACCATTAGTTCGAGGCCCTGGCGTTGCAATGATCCGGCTTTCCAGTTAGCGGACTGATTCGCCGGTGCGGAAATAACCACTTTCATAGTCAGGTTCGTGAGCGCAATCAACCGAGGCGGTAGCCATCGGATGCTGAACGCTCTTCACGTTCGCAGAATACCCAGGCGCTCAGGCACTAACCGAAACGCTATTCGAACTGGACTGTGACGACGTCTGTCCGTCACTCTGAGTCAATTGCTGGAACGCCTGCTGCAATGTCGTAAATGCGCTTTGCGCGGATGAAAGGTCACCCGCTTGCAGCGCCGTCCCCAACTGGTCAAGTAACTGACCGATCTCACTCGCTCCGCTGCTGCTGCTACCGTGATGATGATGGTGCCCTGTCGCTTCTTGGCTTTTCATTGCCTGCTGAATCGCCGCGTAGTCCTGCTGGGCGGCCGACAGGTTGCCGGATTGGAGGTCCTGCGAAAGCTGGCTGAAGGCCTGGGCGATGGGATTGTTGCTCTGCGACGACGAAGTCGAATTGGTCTGCGGTTGGAGTTGCTGTAAGGTCGCAAAATCTGATTGTGCCGCGGAAAGATTTCCAGACTGCAGATCCTTACCGAGTTGCTCGAACGCTTGCTGAAACTGCTGAACAGTGTTCTGCACGCTCTGGGTGTTGTAGAAGCTGGTGCTGGAAATGCCCGAAACTGACATAACTATCTCCTCAAAGGAATTGTGGTCACGCTTAGGGTTCTCGCGGCTCGCGAAAACAGTTCAAGTCCATCCCGAGTCGAGGTCCTACCTCTTCTCTTGAAGCTCAGGCACGTGCGCCAGGAGGTCAACGAAGACGCGCCTGAACTGCTCGAACAGTTGCTCAAATTGGCCGACTTCATCGTCGGAGTGGATCTGGATTTCCGATTCGTAGTCACCACCAACTACGCGGGTGGCGACCACAATGATCTGCTCCAGGCGTCGGAATACGAGACGGTTGAGCAGCGTCAGCACCAGAAAGATGCCGAGTGTCAGAGCTACGACAGTCAAAAGCACGAGCACGTTCTGCGTGTGCCGCATCGCCAGGTAAAAGCCCGAGATATCCCGCACGACGAACATTGCTCCCACGGTATTACCCGCGGCGTCATGGATGGGAAAGATGCCGCGGATGAAAACGGAATTTCCGTCACGGAAACGCTCCAACACCTTGCCTTGAGCGGGTACCGCGGCCAGGTCTCCCTGGAATCGAATGATACTGTCGGAGGGCGTGGTTTTGTCCGCCACCACAAAGCTCGCATTGTCATTCCAGTTGTCGCGACGCTTCCAAACCGCGCTCGAATCGGCCCAAAACTGCCGGTCCACAAACTTCTTGCTCAGCAGAAGTCCGTAGTCGTCTCCGGTCTGGTTCTTCATGGCGTGGATGAACTGGCCGAGTTCTTCACCGAACTCGACATAGCCGGTTAGATCGCCGTGCGAATCGTAAACCGGCCGCAGGATTCTCCCCGCAAAACCGGCTTTGGCTAACTCGTTCCCGACCACAATGGCATGAGTGCGCACGACTTCCTTATCCATGAACCGATTCAGGCGGTCACCAAACTTCGAAGGGTTGTGGAGGCGAAGGAAGACGGTCATGTCGGGCTCGGGAGTGTGGAACATCCAGTTGGTAATGCCTTCACTCTTCAAACTCGCATACAGCGGCGCAGTTAACTCGATCAGGCGGCTGCGATCCTTGGCGGCGAAGGCATCGCGAACCTGCGGGTTCATGATCAGTGTCTCACTGACGGCCGTCATTTTACTGATCTCCCTGGCTTCCAAAATGGTGAACAGCTTTTGTGCACCGGTGACCGATTCCGCCGCCAGGACTTGCGAGTTGCGTTCGAAACTATAATGCATCAGTGCCACGATGCCGCCTACCCCCAACGCAAGACAGATGACCAATGCGGCCAGGACTTTGGTTCGAATCGAGTTCCATTTCATACGAACACTCCTTACAAGTTGAGGTTCAGTACTTCCTTGGCGGCTTGCTTAAGTTTGGCGACGGCCGTAGCGTCATCCGGAGTGCTGGGAGTGATAAACGCGAGGAGTTTACCTGACTTTAGTCCGATCTTCCCTTTCGCGTCCACCGCATCCAGCCCAGAGGTCTTAATCTTTTCCTCTATTAGCATTTTCAGATCGTAAAGTTGACTCACAAGGCAGACTCCTCCCATTACGGGCATTGGTTCATTTAGGCGCTTGCCGGGACGCTATTCGAACTGGACGACGCTAATGTGTGCGTCCGCAGTCCGTTATTTCGGTAAGTTGCCATAAGTCCTGCTGCGCACTGCGCTCTTATCGGCACTTTCCTGGCTGAACTTCAGTCTAACTGCAGGGTGAACTAGCCCACGCGATCAACTTCGGCAAAAATGAGCTGATCAAGTCAGGGTGTTGCGGCAGGACTCGAATCGAATAGCCGTGCAGCCCGGTTCTGGTTGACGGTTTCACAACGGCCCGAAAGAGATTTGCTCCAGACTCATCTTTTCCGGATGACTGCATCGGAATCACCACCGGATTCTTGATATCTCCGTCCGCATCGACCCAGCCCATCACAACCTGCACGGTAACATCCTCCGGACTAAGCGTATTCAAGTCCACTCGCGCGGACACCACAATCTGGTCGCCCAACCGGATCTCAGAAGTATCATTGGTTACAGAGTCCATGTGTACCGTCGGCCACGCCGTTTCCACCTTGCCTAACCATGCCGCCAGTCGCCTTGCCTTCCCGGAGTCTTCTGCATCCAGGCTCAGGTAGCGACGGTGGGCGACCAGGTAGTATCCATCCGCATATTGCTTCACCATTCGGTGCATGTTGAATTCGGGGCACAGCGTCGCGATGGACGACTTCATGCACGCAATCCATTTCGGCGGCAGCCCATCGGCGCGACGTTCGTAGAACGTGGGCACGATCTGGCGCTCGAGGAGTTCGTACAAGTCTTCCGCTTCAACCTGATCCTGATAGGCCAGATCGTCGTAGACCTCTCCATTGCCGATCGCCCAGCCGAGATCCGATCCATCTCCGCTGCGCAGTCGCCACGCTTCGTCCCACCACCCGTCCAAGGTACTAACGTTCAGTACGCCATTGGCTTGGGCTTTCATTCCGCTTGTGCCGCTTGCCTCCATCGGCCGTAGCGGCGTGTTCAACCACACGTCACATCCCTGCAGCATGTAACGCGCAATCGCCATGTCGTAGTTTTCCAAAAATACGATCTTCCGGCGAAATTCGGGCCGGCTTGCCAAATTGATGATGGCTTGAATCAGTTGTTTCCCACCGTTGTCCTGGGGATGAGCTTTGCCGGCGTAGATAATCTGAACCGGCCGTTTGGGATCGTTTAGGAGACGCGCCAGCCGCTCCGGGTCGCGAATGAGCAAGTTTGCCCGTTTATACGAGGCAAACCGGCGTCCAAATCCAATGGTGAGTGCATCCGGACTCAGCGCCTCGTCAGCGTCATCCAGGGCGGTTTGGGGAGTTCCACGGCTGACCAGCTGAGCGCGCAGCCGCTGGCGAGCATAGGCCACCAATCGTTCTCTGCGCCGCTCGTGTGTTCTCCACAATTCCGCCGTGGGAATTGCCTTGACTCTCTGCCAGAGCTTGGGATCGGCGGGCTCTTCCCGCCACTTCGGTCCGAGATAGCGATCATAGAGCTGATTCATTTCGAACGAAACCCAACTCCGAAAATGCACGCCATTGGTCACATGTCCAATGGGAACCTCTGATTCGGGGACGCCTTTCCAAATCTCATTCCACATGCGCCGGGACACACTGCCATGCAGTTGGCTGACCCCATTACTGAAAGAGGCCAGACGCAAGGCCAGGACCGTCATGCAAAAATCCTCAGAATCGTTCTTGGGATCTTTTCGGCCGAGCCCCAGGAAATCGAGACGGCTGATTCCAAGACGCCGCATGACGGCGGAAAAATAGAAGTCCATAAGTGCCGGGGGAAAATAGTCGTGACCCGCTGCCACAGGCGTATGAGTCGTAAAAATCAGACTTGCCGATGCCAGCACACGGGCTTCGCGGAATGAAAGTTGCCTGCTCTCCATCAAGCGCAAGATTCTCTCTAGCCCCAGAAATGCAGAATGGCCCTCATTCATGTGGTAAACCGTCGGCTGCAGTCTCAGGGCTTCGAGCAAGCGATATCCACCGATACCCAAGAGGATCTCCTGCCTGATCCGCATGTCATGGTCTCCACCATAGAGGTGGTGAGTGATTTCTCGATCTTTCGCTCTGTTTTCCGGAATGTTTGTGTCTAGAAGAAAGAGCTTTAACCGCCCGACGTTGACCGACCACACTTGCGCTGAGACGGGACCTTCGGGCAACTCAACCTGAATCTTCAAATCGGGAACAAGCGCGATGGGCAAGGTGTGAAAGTCGTTGTCTTCGAACGCCTCCTGCTGCCAGCCCGCCGCGTTAAGGTATTGACGAAAATACCCCTGCTGGTAAGCCAGTCCCACGCCCACGAGAGGCAGACCCAAATCGCTGGCCGCCTTGAGATGATCGCCGGCAAGCACTCCCAGTCCACCAGCAAAGATCGAGAGGCATTCCGTAATGCCAAACTCGGCGGAAAAATAGGCCACTACCAGTTTGTCTTCGTTACTGTGTTCCCGGCGATACCAGGCGCCCTCTCCCGAGAGATACCAGTCCAGCTTTTCCGTAACTCCCCTCAAATGGGCCAGAAACGAATCGTCGCGAGCAGCGGATTCCAACACCGCCTGGTCAACGCTCCCGAGAAAAACAATAGGGTTATGCCCAGAAGTTTCCCAGAGATCGGCGTCCAGCCTTAGAAATAATTGAACCGCACCGGCATCCCAGGACCAGGAAAGGTTGTAGGCGATCCGCAGCAGTGGCTGGAGCGGCTCCGGCAAGAGGGGGCGAACAGTAAAGGTCGAAACGGGTTTCATCACGATGCTCACATGATCGACTTAACGTAAGTCGCGCGTGTCGACAGGGGTCTGGCTTCAATTTCAATCATTCTCTGCCTGTTGCACGTTTCTTGCCTCATCCTGGTCTAATTGAGGATGACCCCGCTCGAAAAGGTCGGCCTTTCCCGTTCGAAGCACACGGCTGCGCGAGGCCGAAAAAATCTTCGTGGACGGCTGCGAACTCGGTCACCGCCCCCCGATTTTTCGGCAGTTCTTCCCCGGCCAGTTAGTGGAATCGCACATTCGTTTGTCGACGTGTCCTACAAACCCGAAGGATCGGACGAGGTCGGTTAATGTGAACACATTCTTTCGCGACTAAAGAGTGCCGTTGATAATCGCCTGAATAGACTTTTCAAGTTGTATACTTCGTTTCACTTTGTCAGAGTTGAAGGTAATGGCCTGCCATTTGCTGCCATCCTTCCAAGGCACGCTGCTTATCAAGCTAAGGCAGCCAGTCAGCGTGCTGTGACTTACCGGGTTAATCACCAAAGCAACGTTTGTATGGACCGCAGACTCTAGCTGTCCGCCTTGATCTCCACACAGGCGCACTTGCAAAAGGTTGGGTTCCTTTGGAAATACGTCTGCGCTGAACTCAAGAATATGAATGACGGTTATCGGCTTACCGTTTTCGTATCTCGCAGAGATATCAGCGACAGAGCCAATGACGACTCGTTCCGTCGGGGCCTGCGTTAGGGTTTGCACCTCCGGCTTAGGGGCAACCGGCTCAGCGGAGGAGCTAACGGACAAGGCTAGCGCTAGGATAGGAAGCCAACGCGAACGCATTGTATTGCTCCTATTTGGGATTTGTGGATTGAACTGCGGTTCGAGATTGGACAAGGCCGGCTACGTTTTGCTGGACAATTGCGGGCCCCGAGTTCGTTGGCAACCACGGCAGAGTCCGACTTCGTCAGGCTTGTGTGGATTTCAGAAACCGCACTGCGATACGCTGGTGGGCCCGAGCAAGTGTTCGTGTCGTCCGCAGTCGCTTTGGCAGACCCTTCGGCAGCCGAAGCGCACGTCGAAAACAAGAGAACCGGTAGTACCGACCGAGTTTGCCAGTGCGTCAACATCACTGCTGATTTATCGGCGTACTCTTGGGTACTCCTCAATTACGCTGGTAATTTGGGAAGGAGTGTCCTAGGTCAACAGCGTGCCCCGATCTGCCAGCCACACTCACCACAGAGTTGTGATTGGAGTCCCCGCCGACCCATGGGCCGAGCGCGGGAGCGCAATCATGGGCAGATCCAGGAGTGGAAGAAGGTGTGGCGTACAAGGAACTAAGGCCGGTGGGGTTTATCTGGGCCCATTCGAAGCGCACGGTAAAACAATTTTCTCTTGCCGATAAAGCGGACGACAATAGCGATCAGCGCGAGAAGCGGTCGCGGCGCTCGAAGCCCCGAGCCGCTATGAGACTCCATTCAGTTGGCTTTCTGGAGTTGCGTTATCCTCGTCAGCATGTTGTAAAGTGTCGACCTTGCAATCCCCAGCACCTCCGCGGCCCGGCTCTTATCGCCCCCAACTTGTTCCAGCACCCGCAGGAGATGACGATCCTGAACTTCCTCCATCGACAATAACTTGTCATCAAACACTTGTTCTGGCGCGCTTCGGAAATGCGTTGGAAGGTCTTTGGCATCGATAACATTCCCTTCGACCATCATGCAGGCATTCCCAAGGACGTTCTCTAACTCACGCACGTTGCCTGGCCAATGGTAACGAGCCAGTAGAGCCTGGGCCCGACGTGTGATCCCAGACACCGGCTTGTTGTACTGCGTGGAAAACTTTTCTACGAAGTACCTCTCTAGTAACGGAATGTCCTCTTTTCGGTCAGCCAGCCTGGGCAGCGGGATTTCAGTCATGGACAGACGATAATAGAGATCTTCGCGGAATTTATGCTCTTGGACCAGGGCGCGCAAGTCCTTGTTAGTCGCAGCTATGACGCGCACATCCACCTTCCGAAGCGCCGGCGAGCCCACTCTCTGCACTTCCTGATTTTGCAGCACTCTAAGCAGCTTGGCCTGACCAGCGAGGGGCATATCACCGATTTCGTCCAGGAACACTGTTCCTTGATGGGCATACTCAAAGAGTCCAATCTTATCCTGGGCAGCACCAGTAAATGCTCCACGTACATAGCCGAATAGCTCGCTTTCGAACAGAGTCTCGACCAATGCCGAACAGTTACATACGGCAAATATTCTATCGGATACAGGACTTAACCGATGGAGCGCACGGGCCGCAAGTTCCTTTCCGGTCCCCGTGTCTCCAGTAACAAGTACGGTCCTGAAATGCGGAGCTATCCGACGAAGAGTGTCGAAAACATCTATGATCAGCGGACTGCGACCCACGATGCCCTCGAGTTGAAAGGTATCAACCAGTGTCTGGTCGAGCTGCTTCGCAAATCGTCGGTGCCGGTGCTCGTCGACCAGCCTGGAAACCCGCTCCCCGAGCGCGATGATATCAAGGGGCTTGGTCAGATAGTCCGCTGCTCCCTTGCGAATCGCCTCGACGGCAGATTCGGGCGAGTAATACGCCGTCATCAGGATTACTTCCGCTCCTGGATCGCTTGCGATAATTTGTTCGAGGAGTTCCATGCCGCTTATCTTCGGCATCACCAAATCCAGAAGCACGATTTCCGGACGTTGTTCCTGGAAAAGGGTGAAACCGGTCTCAGGATCGGTAGTCGTGAGAATCTGAAGTCCCCGTTGCGCCATAGCCGACTGAATCAATTCCAAATTCTGATGCTCGTCATCGATCACCAGCATCTTGAAGCCGGGGTCGTTATCGGTCTTCATCCGCTTGCCCTCAGGTACTTGCCACTCTTCCCACTCGGCGCCGCTAAAACCTCTTGTATTCTGTTCGCAAGGGCATCTCGGCTGAACGGCTTTTGCAGGAAGGCGACGCCGGGTTTTAGTATGGAGTGGCGCACGATCACGTCGTCGGTGTGCCCCGACACATATAACACCTTCATTTGCGAGCGCGAGTCTGCCATCCGCTCGGCCAACTCTAGTCCACTCATACCCGGCATAACTACGTCAGTCATCAAGAGCTGAATTGGATCGGCACATTGTCCAGCGATACGTATCGCATCGGCGCCATTTGCGGCCTCTATCACCCTGTATCCCATGCTCTCAAGCAATTGATGACTGAGTTCCCTAAGCGAGTCTTCGTCCTCGACCAAAAGAATCGTTCCTGAGGCTGGCGGGCGATGGGTGCTTGCTTCGGATTGGACCGGTCTCAACATATCTTTGACTCGGGGCATGTATACCTTGAAAGTAGTGCCCTTCCCAACCTCGCTGTAAACCCGAACATAACCGCCGCTTTGCTTGATGATTCCGTATACCGTCGCCAGACCAAGTCCGGTCCCCTTGCCCACATCCTTGGTAGTAAAGAAGGGCTCGAACATGTGAGCTTGAGTATGTTTGTCCATTCCGATGCCCGTGTCGCTCAGAGTGAGCAAAACGTAACTTCCAGGTTGCACTTCCATGTGGTGCTGGCGATTATATTCCTGGTCGAGCTCCACGTTAGTGGTCTCAATGAACAGTTTACCGCCGTTTGGCATGGCGTCGCTAGCGTTGATCGCCAGATTCATGATGACCTGATCGATTTGCGTTAGATCGGCCTTAACATAGCCGAGCGCTGGGTTCAGGTTGGTGATGAGTTCAATATCTTCGCCGAGCACGCGGATGAGCATTTTGCTGGTTTCACTGACCACGTCGTTGAGATCGAGGACCTTTGGTGTGAGCACCTGCTTGCGACTGAACACCAGCATTTGACGGGTCAACGAAGCAGCCCGGTATCCTGCTTTCTTAATCTGTTCGACCTTATTTCGCAATAGACCATCGGGAGGAAGCGATCCCAGCAGCAAGTCGCTATAGCCGATGATCACGCCCAGAAGATTGTTGAAGTCGTGCGAGACTCCGCCCGCTAGCCTCCCCACAGCCTCCATTTTTTGAGCCTGGCGATACTGCTCCTCGAGTTGCCGCTGATCGGTGATGTCGGTGCACGTTCCAACCCATTCTCGTATGGTGCCGTCAGTTTCCAGCACAGGCACACCGCGGGCGGCGAAATCACGATATTCCCCGTCCTTACGGAGTATCCGGAACTCTACGTTGTAGGGGGACAAGCTTTCCACAGCGTTCAACCAGGCCTCTCGAACGCGCTTGCGGTCATCAGGGTGAACGGCGTCAAGCCACCCTCGCCCCCAAGTCTCCTCGGCGCTTTTGCCCGTGAACTCTCGCCAGGTCGGCAGATCGTCGACCACCGCGCCAGACGAGTCCGTGCTCCAAACCACCTGCGAGGTGGCCGCTATCAGCGAGCGATGACGTTCCATGCTATGTCGCAAGGCCTGCTCGGCCCGCTTTCGATCACTGATGTCTCGCATTACATGGATGCAACCTCGAAAGGTTCCGTTCGAGTCTCGCAGAGGAGTGCTGGTTACGTCGAAGGTCTTGCCCAGACGAGATTCTTCATAGTCTTCCCGCTGCGCCGTGCCGGTCCTCAGCAGCTGTTCGTGTGGGCAGCCCGGTGGGGCCTGGGCAAGGCCGTGAAGCACTTCGTAGCACGGCTGGCCAATCAGCCTGGCGAACGGTAATGCGAGTGTTTCGCTGGCGGCTCGATTGGCGCGCTGTACGCGACATTGGTCGTCCATGATCAGCATAGCGTCTGGCACTGAATCGAACGTCAGTTCCCATTCCGTCTTGCCATCCAAGATCCGCGCATGAAGTCGGGCCTCTTCGTCACAGTGTGCCTTTTCTCGCAAGCCCTGGACGATAGCCTGAGGGAGAAGATTGAGATGGTGCTTGTGAACATAGTCCGCGACCCGCTTCATGTATTCCACCGCGGTTTCATCTCCCACATTTCCTGCGACAGATAAGAACGGAACGTCCTTCCCAGATTGCTGGAGTACTTCGAGCGCGTCGAGCCCCGTCCACGAACGGAGGTTGCGGTCAGAGATGACCAGATCGTAGTCCGCCCGCTGGAGCCGGTCCTGGTAGGGTGCGGGTAATTCGACGACATCAAAGGAGATCGCGCAACCCGTCCGCTTCAAACAGGCGATGATTAGCGTCGCATCCGCAGCCGTGTCGTCCACAATCAGGAGGCGAAGCGTACGGTCCAATGCAAGCGGCCCCTGCGTAATCGTTGCCATCGGTCATTCCTTGAAAAGCCGCTCGGGGGACGGCTGATTCTACTACTAACCAGAACAGGCCCAGTTGCTTGACGTCTCAGAAGAATTATTCGAGATCGAGTGGGTTTTGGATTTAGGGGTCCACACCTAATCGATGACTGCTAACCAGATCCTGTTCCTCTCAGAGGTAGTCAGGATTCCGACCGGAATCGGCTCGGTAGCAGGATCGCTCTTTGGTTCTTTGCCCTGCTGATGCTTCAGGCGATACACGCCATCTAAACGTGGCGCGCGCTTCCTGGTGGTACAACAATGTCGGCTGGGCGCCCCACTCTGCGCTCCCGAAACTAGAGGAACGCACAAGTTAAATATATGACCGGTGAACAGAGAATGCTATTAAGCGTTGGTTCGTCTGAAGTAACAGAAAGGATGATGCCTGTGGTGCTTTAGTTTACGAGGCTTTGCGGACCGTGATCTGGAGTCTTTCAACCATCTTCACTAAGTCGGCCAGAGACTGTGCCTGCATCTTGTCCATCGCCCGGCTGCGATGCGTCTTTACTGTGTTTTCCGCGGTTCCAATCTTCGCTGCAATCTGTTTGTTGAGCATGCCGCAGACGACCATGTTGACGACTTCGCGCTCTCGCGGCGTCAGCGATTCGAAGCGCTCCCGCAGCACTGCGGCTTTTTCCTCTTGTCGGCGCCGGCTCCGATCCTTCTCCAGTGCGAGCTGAATCGCATCCAGCAGATCCTGGTCGCGGAATGGCTTGGTGAGGAATTCAACCGCTCCCGCCTTCATGGCCCGCACCGTCATCGGGATATCGCCATGGGCAGTGACGAAGATGATCGGAATACGAATGTTGGTGTTTGCCAATTCGCGCTGGAAGTCGAGACCGCTTATTCCCTGTAATCTGATGTCGAGGATGAGACAACTCGGCGCACCTTGACGCTTGGCCTCCAGAAATTCCTGTGTTGACCCAAACAGCTCTACTCGCAAACCCACAGATTCGATGAGGCGCTTCATTGCACGACGCACCGATGGGTCGTCATCGATCACGAAAATGATGGGTTCACCCTTAGTCATGAAACACCATCATTCTGGGCGGACAGCGTGAATTGAAAGAGCGCTCCCTTGGCACTCGATTCAGCCCACAAACGCCCCCCATGGGATTCCACGATGGAGCGGCTGATCGACAACCCCATTCCGACTCCCTCGGCCTTGGTGGTAAAGAATGGTTGGAAGATACGATCTGCCTGCTCCGGATCGAATCCTCTTCCAGAATCCTGGACCTGGACCAGCACACCATCTGCGTGCTTTGCCGACTTGATCAGCAGCTCCCGTGGCCGATCTGCGACTGTACGCATCGCGTCGATGCCGTTCATGACCAGGTTGATCAAGACCTGCTGCAGTTGAACGCGGTCGCCAAACACGTGCGGTAGATCAGCGGCAAGCTCAGTGCGCAAGGAAACGCGACTTCGAGTCAGCTCATTGCGCAATAGCCAGGTGACGTCCTGAATGACCCCGTTGACGCCCAGTTCCACGTCCTCGGGAGCGCCCTTTACCAACTGCTCGCGAATTCGCGAAATCACAGCGCTTGCCCGGGTTCCGTCGTTCACAATCTCTGCAATCGCCTCGCGCAACTTCTCAAACTTCTGCGCTCCACCAGCTAATTCGCGTAAGCAGAAACTTGCGTTTGTCACGATCGCCGCAAGCGGCTGGTTAACCTCGTGAGCAATGGTTGCGGCCAGTTCCCCCATCGCCACCGCGCGGGTAACGCGAGCAAGGTTGTTCTGCGCTTCTTGCAGAGCCTCCTCGGCCCGCTTTCGATCCTCGATGTCAATACTGGAGCCGTACCACTTAACGATATTGCCCGCCTTGTCGCGAAGCGGCACTATCCGGTGGAGCTGCCGACGGTATTCCCCATCCGCCCGCAGAACGCGTCCTTCAGCTTCGAAGGGTTCACCCGTCGCCAACGACGAGCGCCACTTGCCTACGAAGTCCTCCGCGTCCTCGGGATGAATTGAGTCGGTCCAGCGCCAGCCGCACACTTCATCCAAAGGGAGGCCTACGTAGTCGAGCCAGCGTTTAGTGAAGAAATCAATATAGCCGTCCGGGCGGGCGCTATAGAGCATCGCAGGAGTTGTATCGATCACGAGCCGGAGGCGATCTTCGGCTTCTTTTCGATCTTCGATATCGGTACTCGTACCGTACCATCTGACGATGTGTCCTTCAGAGTCCCTCAGCAGCTCGCCACGCGATAGAAACCAGCGATACCGCCCGTCCGCTCCGCGATGGCGCTCTTCCTGCTCGTAGGGCGTTCCATTCACCACGGACTCGTGCCAGGCTTTCAGCACCCGCTCCCGATCGTCGGGATGAAGCACGCTCTGCCAACCCCCGCCTTGCAGTTCTTCCGGGGTTAGACCCCTGTAGGAGCGCGATCGCGTGTTGCGGAAATCCAGCGATCCGTCGGCCGCCCCGCTCCAGATCTGCTGCGGGATTGTGTCGATCACGAGCCGGAGGCGGTCTTCACTTTCCCGCAAGGCCGCTTCTGCCCGCTCACGCTCTGCTATTTCATTCTTCAGCGCTTGGTTGAACGCTTCAAGCTGTAAGGTCCGCTCGGCAACGCGACCCTCCAAGTCTTGGTTAAGCCGCTGGACCTCTGCGCTCGCCTGCCTGTCCACGGACGACGTCACGCTGGCAGCCATAAGTACGATCAAGGTCACAATGGCAACTCCATCGTTGAACAGGGGGGAGATGCGCACCGCCCGCAAAAGGTTCGGAGGCGCGGCGCGCATGAAACTTAGGGCAGCCATACCGGTGTAATGCATCGAGGAGACAGCGACTCCCATCACCGTGGCGCTGCCAAGCCTCCGCCAGACGGCCCATCTGGTCTCCTCTCGCAGATCGAATGCCATCAGCAGTGCGAGCAGGGAAAAAAAGATTGCGAGCAAAATGGAAAGGGTGACCAGAACCGGGGAAAATCGGGGAATGGCAGGCAATCTCATTGCGGCGATGCCGATGTAGTGCATGCCGGCGACGCCGCCGCCCATTATGACGCTGCCGATTAAGACCTCAACCCGGCCCATTTTCTGGCGGCTTACCACATACAGCGCGACCGCGGACGCGAGGATGGCCAGTAAGAGTGATGCCAGAACTGTTGGCCAGTGGTACTCGACCGGCACAGGCAGGCGGAAGGCCAGCATCCCCTTGAACTGCATCGCCCAGATGCCAATCCCCATCGCAATGGCGCCACCGCTCAACCATCCTGCGCGAGCCCGGCCGCTTGCAGCAGTCACACGTCCCGCAAGATCAAGCGCGGCATAAGACGCGGCGATGGCTATCAGTACTGATTTCCCCACCTCGTTGTAGTCGTACGAGCCGGTCAGCAACACGTTTGCAGAGATCACCATCGAGGACCTCGCTCGCCGGTGGGGAGGGAACCTGCGACATTCACTCTAAAATCAATAGCCAGATTTATTTTGATGCGCGACCTTAGTTGAGAGATAAGAGGATCTTTTTGTCCGTCTAACATCATAACGCCAAATAGCACACGCTCCGAAATTAGATAGTGTCTCAGTGTCAAACTGTATTGTGATTTGCTCCGCTGCAATCAAGACAGTCGAATCTTGTTACGATTTCAGGAACGGTTGGCAGTTGACTGGCGCCGAAATCGAAACTGAGACACTACTCAAAGCTTAGTTTTCTCACAGCAACCCGGTAACCGCAGGGAGCAAAACGTCTATGTTGAACATTTTATGCAGCAGGCAGTTCTCGGGCGAAGGATATGGAATCAGACAAGTGCCGATATGTCGGCACCACTGACGATATTTCGGCAATTCGGCAGTTCAGCCGGGACGCGACCGAAGGTTACATGGATTTCTCGATCAAGCTTTCGAAATTTTGGATGATTGCCGTCCAGACTCTGCTTGGGGACCAGCGATGATTTCTCAACACGTGCTGCAGCACCAGCATTGCCCGCCGGTCGACTTGAGCACTGGCTAAGCAAGATTCGTGGCAGGTTGGATCACCTCGAGCCGGCGAACACTGCTGATGCACGACGGACGAAGTAGGAGCCTTGTAGGCCGTGTCCGATTTCAACACGTAACTGATTGACTTATGGGCACAGAGCAACCACATCGTGTCTGCCCACTGAGTTGGAATTCCATAAAAACAACCACATACCCTACGCCCCACCTTGGCCATCTAGATGCTAACTATTGACGCTGCGACGGGGACGTCGGTTGCTGCCCGCGGATTGCAGCATCAAATCGCGCATACTCGCATACTAAGGACCTCGCATGGAAATCTCAACCGCCACGAAACCGATAATTCGTCTTGCCCTCGTCGAAAACGATCCTCTGCGGTTTATTGGTCTCCGCGCCCTGTTGGAGTCAGAATCGAACATAGAACTGATTTCGACTTCGATTTCGGAAATCGCAATGCAGCAGAATATTGACCTGGCGCTGTTGGGATACCGTCCTGGTCAGAACCTCTCCTACCTGATTTCCAACCTCAAAACGATGCGGCCTGACTTGCCGATCATTGTGATCGGACCTGATGCGGACGACGAGACCATGCTCACCGCCATTGTTTCTGGAGCGAAGGGCTATGTATTTGATGGAGCCGCGCCCCGCGAGTTTGCCCAGGCGATTCGCCTCGTAAACCAAGGTTCAATTTGGGTTCCGCGGCGGGTACTTTCGAGGCTCGTTGATCTTGCCGTCACTCAACGGAAGCAAATCCTGCCCAGAACTTGCGACGCCATCACAGATCGTGAGAAGCAGGTTCTCAAAATGTTGGTGGCAGGACTTTCCAACAAGGAAATTGGGGAACCGCTCGGTATTGTAGAGCGTACGGTCAAGGCACATATTACGAAACTGATGCGCAAGGTAGGAGTACAAAACCGGATCGCACTCTCGGTACACGCAATCACCCATTCGATCATCAGTTCGCCCCCGCAATAGTCTCCAGCGCTAGTGGAGCGACGGCCGTCCCAGAATTGCATTGCTTAGTGGCAGCCGCCCCCGGCTGCCCAGCCGAGAGCAGCTCGGCAATTGCCCGCGAGCACCGCAACTCGGCTTCTTTAGTACTTGACACAGAAGCTATAATAGAACTTAGGTTGCAGCCCAGCGCGGTCGCGCCGAAGTTCTCCTAAGTTATTTGAAATCTAGACTTTGTGCGACTTAGCAAACCCAACTCCCTGATTCTAAAGGCCAAGCCTTCAGAAGTTCGCCAATAACTCCTTTGTTATGAATACTTTGTAAGTTAACCCCTTTAAACTCAAAGACCTGGCGAGAATACCGCTGTAAAGGCAATAATATACTTGCCGAATCACTCGATTCGGGCGATACTGCTGGAGGCGGCAGCGATGAAGACTATATATGCGTCTTGCTGCGGCAACTGTTCTCAAGGGATCGCGGTGGACTTGTGGCCGTAATGAAGCAGCAGGCATGTCTTGATGAAAGTGGTACACACGCCGCGGCACGGGTGACCTGCGTCGGCGGCTACTTGTTCGACCCCAAAGCTGCGACCGACTTTCAGAATGCATGGCGGGAGAAATTGCGCCCGTTCACGGATAAAGGAGTGACGCACTTTCACGCGGCGGAGTGTGAGGAGCCGGATATAAAAAGCCCGTTCATAAACTTGAATGATGCTGAAAGACTCTCGCTGTTTGGCGATCTCGTAGCCTTAATTGAGCGCACTGCGAAGGTCGGATTTGTCGCAGAAGTAGAGGACTCGGTATTTGACGAATGGATGGCTAGCAACCCGACCATCAATCAGCTTGTCGGCAGCAAATACATTTCCTGCTGCCTTCAATGTTTCAGGTTCATCGCTCATTGGAGCGGGAAAACTGAGGATCAAGAAAAGATCCACTATTTCTTTGAAAACGTTGGCGATCTTCGCGAGAACGGGAAGGGCGCACACGAGTTTGACAAAGAACGGGCAGCCCTGATGACCGCAATAGCGGCCAACTCCAGGTTGATTCAAGCATTTAGATATGGCGGCGATACCCATTTACCCAAGGGCGAGATGCACGTGCTTGAGGCGGCTGACTTGTTGGCATGGACGTATGCCGGACTTAGGAATAAACGCCCCACCGACTATGCACTCATCGCTCGCAGATTATTTCTGAGGAGCGGGAGTGTCCGTCACCTTTGCGCCACAATCACGCCTTGGGCACTCACGGCTACTGCACTATTTAACGAGGAACACGGGTTGAGGATAAACACTCATGCGGGAAAGCTCAGAGTTTTCCAATTTTGACCGTACGATGCGCGAACTGATCAAGGTTCCGCATAGCGAGATAAAAGCCGCTCTAGACGCGGAGAAAGCAGCGAAAGAGAAAAAGCGGAAGGCTAGGAAGAAACCCTCCGCTTCGGGCCGCGCTGACCGCGACGATGGTTAGAAAGGCTGAGGCGTCGTAATGGCGGCTTCTTCGGTCTTGCCAGTTAGCTCGGCATAAGTGAGGCGCTTGTTGGCGAACTGCGGTAGCGCCAGCGCGAAACGCTCGGCAGCGCTGATCGGAGTACCGTCATCGTGCTTGCGATTGTTGTATCGGAAAACTTGCTCATCGACATAACGCTCAAGATGGAAAGGTTCCACAGCGACGTAGGTTCCCTTAAGGCCGCGCTTCAAGAGCGACCAGAAGTTTTCCACGCCGTTGACGTGTACGCGACCGCGCACGTAGCTCTCAGTTTTGTTGACAAACTCATGGATGAAACGCGAATTAAGGCCGGATTCATAGGCGACGGCGTCATCGGTGTAGACCTTGGTTCCGTGCTTCACTTGGCTGAGAATCTCGGATTGCAGAGTCTCGCGCTTCACATCCCGCATGACTTTTGCTCGCACTTGCCGAGTGGTGCGGTCAAGGATGCCCTGTACGATGGTTTTGCCAGATGCCCCGCCCTTTGCTTCGTATCTCACAGCGCGGTCGCGGTGCATGTTCTTTTTCTGGCCGCCGACGAAGGTCTCATCCGCTTCAATTTCGTTCTCAGGGCCGCCGATCTTGGTCTTAGCCCCAAACCTCTTAGCATTCAAGGACAGGCCAAAGCGAATGCGATGCATCATGAACCACGCCGACTTCTGGGTAACGCCGATAGCACTGGCGACCTCGTAAGAGCTAATCCCGTTCTTGCAATTGGACAGCAACCAGACGGCGGTGAGCCACTTGTCGGCAGGGATCGGCGAATCCTCCATGACGGTGCCGACCTTCGCGGAGAACTGGCGCTTTGGATGTACGCTCTTGCACTGCCATTTGCGCTGATTCTTGAGGAATACAACGTCAGTCCGGCCACAGGCAGGGCAGGCAACGACACCATCCGGCCAGCGAAGGCGGATCATGTAGGCCAGAACATTGTCGGGATCGGAGAAATGCACAATCGCCGCTTGTAAAGTCTTTGGTTGCTTTTGGTTGCTGTCCATGACCAAAACTATAGCGCAATCCGTATGATTTGTCAAGTATATTATTGCCGCTGTAAATCAATGATTCTAATAGACCGGTTAGGGGGAGGGGGGTACCCAGTACCAACTAGTAAACATCGTTCTAGTAAACAATCGCTGAAATCAGTCGCCTACGGCACTCCCGCGGTTCCCGCGCGCCCGCTGCTGCTGCAGGAACTGTTGCGCTGCCTCGGCCTCCAACGGACGTGAGAACAAGTAGCCTTGCCCAAGATCGCATCCCAGTTCACGCAAGCGCTCGAATTGCTTGGCTGTTTCAATCCCTTCGGCGACTGCTTTCAGATCCAACTTGTGTGCGACTGTGATGATCAACTCCACGATGTCGTAAACGCTGCGATTGCCCAGCATCTCGCCAACCAGCGATCGGTCGATCTTCAACGCGTCGACTTGGAAGCGCCGCAATTGGATCAGCGACGATCGTCCCGTTCCAAAACCATCAAGGATGATTCCCACACCGAGCTGCCTCACCTGCGGCAGAACGCTCGCGGTCAGCTCTGGATCCGCCATGGCCACGCTCTCACTCAGTTCCAATTGCAGCCATGAGGAATCAATCCCCGTCTCTTGCAGAACTGACCGCAGATTGCTCACCAGTCCTGTATCCGCAAGCTGCCGGGAAGAAAGGTTTACCGACATATACACCGGTTCCATCGCAGGGTCTTTGGTCTGCCACGTCCGCAGTTGCTGGCATGCCACCGAAACTAGCCAGTGGCCAATGGAGACCAGCAGCCCAGTGTCCTCCGCGACCTCAAGGAACTTCGCGGGCGAGATGAGCCCGTGTTCAGGATGTTGCCACCGCAGCAGAGCCTCAAAACCCAGCACATATTTGTTCCTCATATCCACGACTGGCTGGTAGTGGACCCGAAGCTGCCGCTTCTCGATTGCGTTCTTCAGTTCTGATTCCAGCCGGAGCCGTCGGACCGCGCTTGTGTGCATGGCCTCATCAAATACTTCGCAGCGACCCCCCCCCAACCCCTTCGCCCGACGCATGGCGACATCGGCGTCCTGAAGCAGATCTTCAACCCGCTCATGTACGCTCGTGCTCACGGCGATTCCCACGCTCACCGAGGTGCGCACGTCAGAGCCTTCAACCATGAACGGTTCCACAACCGCGGCCTGTAAACGTCGGGCTATCCGCATAGCGTCGCTCGGATCAGTGAGCGCATCGAGCAGAACCGCGAATTCGTCGCCGTCAAACCTGGACACGGCATCATCCGGCCGGGATTCGCCACTGCGACGGGCCACCGTATCGTCCTGCCGGAGACAGGCAGACAGCCGACGCCCAATTCCTTTGATCAGCTCGTCTCCGGCCGCATTGCCCATGGTGTCGTTGAACTCCTTGAAACGATCAATGTCCATGAGCAACACGGCGTATTGGTAGTTGGGATGCCGCTGCGACCGCGCGAACAGATGCTGTAAACGATCCAAAAACAGGCGCCGGTTCTGCAAACCGGTCAAAGCATCATGGAACGAATTGTGCTCGAGCTGTTCCTCCGTCCACTTGCGCTGAGTGATGTCGCGATTGACGATGACCAGCTTCGCCACCTCGCCCTTCTCATTCCGGATCGCGCTCGCGATTGACTCCAGAACCCGCCACGTTCCATCCTTGTGGCGGATGCGGTACTCCAGCCCTTTTCCGATCCCGGTCTGTCGCGCTTCGCGCGCCGCCTCGAGCACTCTGAAACGATCGTCGGGATGAATCTGCTCGAAGGCGGAGGTCTCCCCTAGCTCAGCAGCCGAGTAGCCCAGGATTCTCTCGTACGCCGGACTGTTGTACAGACGGTGGCCCTTCATGTCCACCAGAGCGATCATGTCCGCCGCGTTCTCGGTAACGATCTGAAACAGCTCTTCTCGATGTTTCGTCGCCCGGTGAAGCTGATACATACGAATTTGCTGGTATGCCACCAGGGCCGCCAGCACGACCAGAAGTCCCCAAGTTCCTTGTTCGACCATGTCATACCTCGGACGAGAGCAGACTCGCGATCGCGGACGGGCAGCCGATACTTGAAGAAGGTTATCGGCACAGTTCCCCGGAAAACTTAGTCGAATCGCCCCACCGTGAGTACTTCGGTACCAAGGTAGGTCTTCTTAGTCGCACCGATGGTGTATGTAAAACCGTTGACGCAGCGATGCCGATCCGGTTGCATATGGTCCTCTTTCTGGGGGAACGCGAGGAGTGTACAGCCGACAGGGAGGCGGGAGATGTGACTAACGACGCAGAGAAGCATTACTCCTGTTTTTAGTCGTTCAAAGTTTTCGGGGACAATCGCCGATGTGTCGAAAGACATGGACCCCGAAGCCATCAGGAAAAAAAGAATCGCTGTTTTGCATGAGGAGATAGATTTCATCCATTACGCCAACGAACTGTATTGGCGACAGACGAACCCCAGCACTGCAGCCATGGCCGAATACTACCGAAGACAGGATCGGCTGGAGGAAATCCGCCACGAACTGGCTGAATTGTCGATGGGGCCTTGTTCAACGCAGAACGGCATATAAGGCCGCTCCTAGAGAGCTTTCAGATTGCCCATACATTTTCTCTACTGCCAGCTTCAATTGTCGCGAATCACAGCTGACTCTCTACCACCAGGAGTTTGCGTATTTCACGCAATAAGTCATTGCATGAAAACGGCTTATGCAGAAAGCTACTATTCCCCTCCTTGAGTTGGTGCTGAACAAGGTCGCTGTCGGCGTATCCTGACACGTAGATCACCCGAATGCTCTTCCTTAACTCCCTCACCTTCTGGGCCAATTCAGCTCCACTCATTTTCGGCATGACCATATCGGTCACAAGCACGTGGATCGGTTCCTTGTGCTGTTCCGCGATGCGTATCGCGTCATACACGTCTGTTGCTTCCAGTACCCTGTATCCAGCAATCTCCAGGGATTCCCGAGTCATTTCACGGAATAACTGTTCATCTTCCGCGATCAAAATCGTCGCGGAACTGCCCACAAGTTCGCTGGCCGGTTCTTTGTGTTCTTCGTGATTTTCTGGCCGAGCGACCTGGGGAAGGTAAATTCTGAAAGTGGTGCCCTGAGCAGGCTTACTTTCCACCCAGATGAACCCACTGCTTTGTTTTACGATTCCATAAACGGTGGACAAACCTAAGCCCGTTCCTTTCCCTAACTCCTTTGTAGTAAAGAACGGCTCGAATAGGTGCTCCTGGGTGCTCTCATCCATGCCATGGCCTGTATCGCTTACCACTAGCATTATGTAGGCTCCGGCTTTTTGGGGCCGGTGAGTTTGTGTATATGCATCATCGACAACCACATTTGCCGTTTCAATGGTAAGTCGGCCGCCTTGGGGCATGGCATCGCGTGAGTTCACAGCCAGGTTCATAATGACCTGGATAAGCTGCCCAGGATCAGCCACTACGTATCCCGTATCTGGACCCAATCGCATAACCAGCTCGATGTCCTCGCCGATCAGGTGCTGCAACAACTTCTGTGCATTCCGGACAACGGCGCAGAGGTCCACGACCTCGGCCTGTAGAACCTGCCGGCGGCTGAAAGCTAGTAACTGCCGCGTAACTTCGGAAGCACGTTTCGCAGCGTCAAAGATGTGCTCTACTGTCTTGCGGTTTGAGTCAGTGCTGGAGAGTTTCCCCAACAGCAGCTCGCCGTACCCCATTATGATCCCCAGCAAGTTATTAAAGTCGTGGGCGACTCCTCCTGCGAGCCGGCCAACAGCTTCCATCTTCAGGGCTTGGCGCAGTTGCTCCTCGAGCAACTTGTGCTCAGTGATGTCCCGGACGCTGGCGAGGAGGCACGATTCATCCTGTAACTGAATAGTCTCTAACGACAGCAACACCTGACGAATCTGGCCGGATCGCGTTCGAGCGTTCAACTGCAATTCTCGAACCGGTTCGTCGCGAAGGATCTTCGAGACCATAACATCGCGATCCTCGGGGTTAGCCCATATCTTCAGCTCATCGCTGGTCTTACCAACCAGTTCCTCACGCTCATAGCCAAGCGTGCACAGGAAAGCATCGTTGGCCTCAATGTAGCGTCCTTCCTTTAGCGTGGTGATCGACATTCCTTCGGGGCTGAAGCGAAATGCTTTAAAGAAACGCTGCTCGGACTGTTGCAGTTCCTCTTCTATTTGCCTGCGCCGGGCAATCTCTATGCGCAAACCATGCACTTGCTGGTGTCTCCATAGAGCAAAGCCCAGAATTACTAGTGCGCCAAGCGAAATGAACAGAATGGAGAGGTCAAGGACGACGGTCTGGCGGAAACGCCCAAGAGCCTCTTTGCGGTCAATTTTGGTCACCATGCCCCAACCGACTTCGGGGATGAACCTGGCCGCCGCTAACACAGGTACACCCCTGTAATCACTGTACTCACCGGAACCTTCCCGGCCCTCTAGTGCGAGGACTCCAATTTTGGCTGGTTTGGGCGATTGGGGCAGCCCTGTTTCTTCTTGCTGTCTGTTTCTGAACGGGGAGACGAATACGGCTTCCTCCCCGCGTTTTGCCACGAACAGCGTCTCGCCGCTTGCAGTGGTACTCACATCGGTTAGAAAGAACGGCTTCAGCGCTTCACGTTGCGTGATGAGAATCATCGCCCCTGCACTGTGGTCGGAGCCTGGGCTCGGATTTCCAGTTCCGATTGGCTCCCGAATGGGCGCAATCACAGCCAAAGGCGGGAACCCACCATCCGTCTCCGGTTCGAACAAGGTCAGGATTCCAACGCTTTGGAACGTGTGGCAAGCTTGCAAGATCGCTGGCTCAAGAAGAGGTGCCCCGCTCGAACTGGCCACGACTTTTCCCTTATCATCCACGACATACAATGCTGAGTAGATGTCCGGTGTACGAACTAAGTCGAGAATCGCGGAGGTATGAACCCGAATGTGATCCGCTGGCTCCGTACCAGCCAATTCCGACACAGACTCCTTAACCGTAGGGAATGAGGCCAGAGTTTGAGCATCCTTGTTTCGCTGTTGAATCCAGAGTTTGAAGAGCAGAGTATTTGTGTCCGCAACCCGCGTCAGACGCTCATTCCAATAATTGAGTTCTTTCTGATAATCCTCGATCAAAACCCAAACGGTCGCCGATGTTGCTGCAAGGGCGCACAAAACCAGCGCTAATACGAACATTTTCGGGAAATGCTCGGACGACTCGTGAGGATAACTAGGTGGGCTCTGTTCCGCTGGCAGCTTGCGACGAGAACCGCTGTTTCCCATCTCAGACCCCTCAATCGTCCCCTCAGCGTCGTTGCCTGGTGCCCATCCGGGCGGACTCGCGATTCAGGAAAGATGGGTAAGATCGCGCAAGTATCTAATAGTGCTGTGCTTAATTCTAAATCAGTTGCCGCGATCGCTATGTTAGCCGGAATTTCCTCTTTAACTTCGAAGACAGGAAATATTATACGCCCAAAGCCGACTCCGAAGTCTTCGGGCAAACTGAGAGCTCGACTCGAACCTCGTCCGCCGTAGAGAAACACTAGTCGAGGATAGCAACACTGAGGGTGAGCGTTGGAGCTCGCCCACACTAATGTTTCGCCACCTTTGTGCCGATAAAGAACACGGATGCAGGTCAGATTGCACCTTATCCTGCGAGTGTATCCAGCGGGTCCAGAAGCTTGTTGAAAAGAACGTCTCGTTGCCGTTCCACGGAGGAAAGGCAATGAAGAATCTGCAGTTTTCGCCGCTTCTTGACAAACTGCAGATCTCGGCTGCGCTCGGGATGACAACTCAGCAAGTTGTTCAACAAGCTCCTAGTCGGAGAGAGTCGAAGTGGAAGCTCAGAATCCGCTCGCAGCCAGCCCCGTCCGGAACATCGTCGACGCCCGTCGCCATCCCCGGTTCAAACTTGAAATCGATATCACTGTCCATTCGCGGACGTGCGGTACGCTGAAGGGCCATACCGTTGACATCAGCGAATCGGGAATCTCAGCCATGCTGAGAATGGAAGTTCCCCTCGACGAGCTCGTGGAGTTGGACTTCACGCTTCCGGCCGGTCCCGTGATGATTTATGCGGCGGCTCGCCAAAGAAACGCTTTTCGCTACGGCTTCCAGTTCCTTGAGTCAGACGCCGTGAACGGAGTCATCCGGTCCACCTGTCGCCAGCTTGCCGTTGAACAAATCCTGATATTGTGATGTTGCCTGACAGCCCGTGACGCTAATACTCGGTGGCGAGAAAGTCAGGTTGTGGCGCAAGACACGCAGGTCGCCGGCCGCAATCTGCCCCCGGTTGTGCAGCCACGCGGGCGATACTTATGATGACGAAAACCAAGTTTGCCCGTGACTCGGGCGTTTCAAAAGACCTCACGCTTCTCGGAGCGCCACGAGCTGATCACTCCAAATCGAGCGGTCAGGAAGTGCGAACTGCTCGTTGTTGGATTAAGGCTATTCCTTGGGAAGATCGATCATGACGACCTGCGAGTTTTCGCGTAAGCGGTCGAAGACGATTTGTTTCCCGTCGGGTGTGACGTCGAAGGTCCGCATGGCGGCAAGGTTTTGCAGCCGGGTGAGTAGGCGCGATTTCATGGAGGCGAGATCGAGTAGCCAGAAGTCCTGGGATACG
>Ga0116134_1000074_pt1 | contig 53226 bp, 85 predicted proteins | sample June2015DPH_19_5_FD_89737 | JGI IMG/M metagenome (GOLD analysis project Ga0116134, IMG submission 89737) | Peatland microbial communities from SPRUCE experiment site at the Marcell Experimental Forest, Minnesota, USA - June2015DPH_19_40 | ecosystem: Environmental > Terrestrial > Soil > Wetlands... | reverse complement strand
TGCCCGAGATAACGGTGCCGCCCCAGTCGACGAACGTGCCCGGCGTGTTGCCGGCGTCCGGCGCTTCCTGCACGCTCAGGGTCAGGCCGGTGAATCCGCTGGCCGCGTACGTAACGGTCCAGTGCAGGCAGCCCGGCCCCGAATTATCAGGCAGGGCCAGCACACCGGCCCCGGTGAAATAGAACGGCAGCGCGCAGCCCGGTAAAATCCGCCGCGGCATCTCGGCGCCGAGCGGCATAAACAGCACGGCAAAAACGGCTATGGCGCGCGCCAGCCGGTTCATGACGCCTTAGTCCCGGCCGGGGTGAAAAGCATGGCCTCCTGACGGCGGACCATTTCCGCTATCGCGAGCGCCTGGCGCTCATACTGCCCGATTCGCAGTGTCGCCTGTTCGACGCGCGCCGCCGTCAGCCGCCGCGTGCCGTCGAGTTTCTGCTGAAGCAACGCAACCCGCCGCGGCTGGTTCGGTGTGGGGGATGCAAACCCTTGTTCGTCGATCCGGAGTTCCAGCAGTTTGGCGTCGGCATCGCCGGTCTGGTGAATTGCGGCCCGTTCCAGCTTCAGCAGTTCGATCAGCCGGCCGAGTTCGGCATGCGCTTCCCGCATAGCCTGCTCGGGCGAACCAGGGTACCCGCTGAACGCGGCATCGGCCGGGGTCATGCGGGCCCCCGGTGGTGCGTCTGCCTGATCGATTCGTGTGCCGCTTTGTCGCGCCGCGTCAGCAGTTCGCCCAGCAGCCCGCGGGCCACGTCCAGCACCGCAACGGGCGGAACCTGTAAACGGGCCGCAGTAATCTCAGCCCGGAAATTGCGGTCCAGCAACTTGCTGAGTTCCTGCATTTGCGGGATGAATTTCTGGTACTCATCCCACTGGCTCTTTTCCAGCTTCACCTGGGCCTCACCGGCAACCTGCCGGCTCAGCGCCGCTTTGTCGGTTTCGAGCTGGACGATCTGCCGCCTCAGCGCCGTTTTGTCGGTTTCGAGGTCGCCGATCTGGCGGGTCAGCCCGTCCACCTGGAATTTGGCGGCGTCGGCCCGCCGATTCGCCCGTACCGCCCGGCCCCACAGCCACAGGCATAGACCAGCCACGTCGCCCGTGCAGAGCGCGAGGAGGATTCCGGTGGTCAGGGGCATCGGGCTAAGCATACACCACATTGCCGCCACCGCGTCAACCCCCCTGTTCCGGCCCCTGCTCCGGGGCTGTTTTACCAGGTAAATCGGCAGAATGGCCGAGTCGCGCCAGCCCGGCCTCTGTTTCCGCCAGCCGGGCGGCTTTCTCCGCGTCGCTGAGCACGCGGCCGGTGACCGCAATATCGGCGGCAAGCTGTCGCTCCAGACTGCGTAACCGGGTTTCGTTCACCGCATGAACACGGTCGAAGTGCCGCACGACGGGGCCGAGCAGTTCCGCACGAAACTGGTCCGCCTCAGCCGGCCGGCGGGCTTGTTCCGCCGGGCTGTCCGCCAGCAGCCGGGCGGCGGTCTGGTGTTCCCCGGCGCTCAGACGCGCCAGATCGGCGGGCGGTACGGCATGCTCGGTCTCGTGGCTGGGGTAACGCGACCAGTCGGTGTAGTCAGGTTCGATCGATGGTGTGCTGGCGACGCCATCGGCCGGAATATAGCGCTGGGTCAGGAGATCGCGGATCCCGGCGAGCCCGCCCCACTCACGCATGGTTTCGCTCGCTTTCATCGCGAGCCATTGGAGTGCCTCACGGTCCGGGCAGACTTTAGCAAGAAATTCTGTAACGGCGGCCCGCGGTCCCGGTTCAGCGGGGAAAAAACGGATCGTCTGGAGAGTTTTATTAGCGCGATCCAGGTCGACTTTGTCGAATAGCTGCATCTTTCAGCCTCGCATGTACCTCCGCATCGTATGCGGATTGTTTTGAAACTTCGCGACGATCCGCGGGCATAACCAGCGGCAAACCGGCCTCCGGATCGTCAAGCCACCGTTTCTGGTTTAGCCATGTGGCAGGATTCAGCACCGAATGCCCGTTCGTGGCAGCATGTGCCAGAATTGCGGCGCTCTGTTGTTGTGCCGCCGCTATAACCAGATCGGCCTCTTCGCGAGTATGGACCGCCTTCAGCCACGACTCGAGAGCTTTGCCGGTGCCGATCCTTTTCCACACGACGCCCGGTATCCAGAATTCCGTTTTGAACCAGGCGGTGCGTTGAGCGCGTGAGACCGCACCGTTTTCCGGTGCGGAAATTCGTGCATCTGTCTCTGGTTTAGGATCCTGTTCGGTATATAGAAAATCTTCCTGAACAGATATCTTGTTCTGTAGTGTAGTGTAATGCCCTGTATCGCGCGCGCGCGCGACCTGCGACGTGGTCGCACCTTCCTGCGACGTGGTCGCACCTTCCTGCGACGTGGTCGCACCTTCCTGCGACGTGGTCGCACCTTCCTGCGATGTGGTCGCACCTTCCTGCGGGATTATTACATTATCTGTATCTAATTGAATCCATGATATTTGCCCGGTCTGTACGACTTCCAGACACTGTCGTATCAGTTCGGCAGGGAAACCAGATTTGAAGGCCAGAGACTCAGGCGTATGGGGAGTACCGTCGTCACGAATGAGTGACCCGCGAGGAAAACATCGCGATGCGATCTGAACCAGCACGCACCATGTACCGTACAGAGCGGGGCCGTCAGGCCTGCTGACCAAAGCCCGGTACCCGGCGGTATCGTGACGGTTCGGCATCGCCACCCAACGGCAGAATTTCACCTCGCGGGTGCGGTTGATCTCGAAAATCTTATCCCAGTCGCGAATTCGATACATTGGCGCTTTCTCCAGTTCTTTTTCGACACTTCGGGCCGTGAAGCTATTGACACCGGGAACAAAGGCGGGGTAATCTGGGGATGCCAATCCTTCTACCCCGCGCCCGTTCCGAGGGCGCGCCAGCCGGTGAGAAAACTATAAACCAAACTCCCTCAGACCCGCAAGGGGCTTCGTCCGGCCGCGAAACCGAAAAAGAGGCGAACAAGGAAAAGAAACCGGCAAGCACCGGAGTGTTCAGCGGGAGAGACAGCCGCGCGGTTTCCGGCTACCGCGCAGGCCGTTCGGGCGGGCGATTTCGCGGCCGCAACGCAGTTCATTCGATTCTCCGGCCAAACCACATCCCGAACCGCAACTGCGGGTCGATCCGGTAGGTCAGCAGCACTTTGTCGCCGGGGCGGGCGCCATCGATGTGGTTAATCCCCACGCACTTGATAATCGGGTGGATCAGACTGTCGGTGGCAATAGTCTGGATACCGCGGCCATCGTCAAACAACACCCGGCCCTGAAGCTGCGCGGGCCGGCCGTCGCGCATTCGTGACCGCCTGTCGATGTCGGAGTAACCTGGCATGTGTTTGGTTGGTACGTCTGGTACGCACCGAAACGATATACCACGCGCCGCGCCCCTGTCAACCGCTCCCCGCTTTACCGGTAAAGAGGCTTGACAGAAACGCTCTGTAGTGTAATGGTGGTGCGTGGAGAAAACACACCCCAGTGACCATTCATTTTAACCGCAACCGCAAAAAAGCGCTGGTGACCGGCATCCCGCCGGCCGAGGAGCACAGCGATATTCTGGATCTGGCCGGTCTGGAAGAAGGCGAGACCATCACCATCGAGACAGACGACGACGACGGCAACGATTTCCTGATCGACCGCGATGGCATGCTGTTCGAACTGGTGCCCGCCGAAGACCTCGAAACCGAGGAGAACGCCGATCTGGACAAACTGCTGGCCGCACTGCTCGAGGAAGACGAAGAGGAAGACGAAGACGAAGACGGGCAGGTGCCGGCATGACGGCCGCCGCCGTGCCGCTGCCGCACGACTATTATGCGGTGGAAGACTTCGAATTAGTCGAAGGGCTGAGCGGCCGCGCCGCCCCGCGCACCCCCGCCCAGGTGGAGGAGCTGGCCGGCAGCATCGAACAGCGGGGCCAGCAGGACCCTGTCCAGTTTGTGGGACCGGCTGAGCCGGGATCCCGCAAAATCATCGCCAAGGGGCATGGCCGGCTGGCCGCCATCCGCAAACTGCTGGCCGAAAAACGCTCCTGGCCGGGAGGGCCGGGAGTGTGGGGGGTGCCCAACCACCGGCAGGGTGAAATCGAGGACATTCACGACGAGATCGTGCTGGACGCCCTGCACGAAAACATCCACCGCCATACCCTGCGCCCGCGCGACGTGCTGCCGCACATTCTGCAGCGGCAGGGCGCCGGGATGGAAAATCAGGCCATCGCGATGCGGCTGGGAGTGAGCCCCGGTTACATCTCCCAGATTCTCGCCTATGGCCGCTGCGCGCCGGCAGTCCGCGACGCCATCGACGCCGGCCGCATCTCTTTCCGGCGTTCCCGCGAGCTGAGCAACCTGCCGGCAGCGGAACAGGGCCGCCGGCTGGCGGCACTCGAGCGGCACCAGCAGGCCGGACGCAAACGCGCCAAAGCGGCCCCAACAAAGAAAAAGGCCGCCGCCAAACAGGCGGCCGCGCACCAGAACGGGGACCGGAACAGGAAAAACCGCGCCGTTCCGGCTGGCCGCCCCGCCGGACTGGACGCCTATGCGAAGACCGGCGGCGACCGCGCCGGTATCCGTACTCTGCTGCTGGCCATTCGGGGATTCATCGAGGGGCCGGAGGACTCCCCCGCCCGTGTGGCCGCGCTGGCCAAAGCGGCTGCGCGGGCGGTCGAAAAACTAGTTGCCATCCACCGCGCCGCACAACTGCGCCGGCTGCGCCGGGAATGCGGTCAGACGCGCGCGGAGACCCGCGCGGCACGCACCGCTTTACCTGGTAAAACAGTAGAGAATAAACAGCGAACAGTCAGGCCGCCGGCGCGGCCGGCTGGGAAGCCAGCCAGCGGTCGTAATCCATAAACTCCTGAATAAACACGTCAAATTTTCCGGCGGCAAAGCCGCCGATCCGGTTGCCGATCGGCGGCCACGCCATCACCAGCCGTTTGAGGCTGCCGGGCTCGTTTTCTTCGGCCGCCCGCATAAGCATGTATTCGGCGCGGCCATCCTGGGTTTCCCGCGCGTTCGTCCCGCCCGTGACAACCCATTCGGCAAACGAGTAGCCATCGGTTTCCGGAGCGCCGATGAAGTGGGCCAGCAGCGGCTCGGTAACGCGGCGCAGCATCGGAATGGTAACCGGCGGGACGCCCCGCTGGATCGCCAGCATTTCGTCGGGATCCGGCTGGCCGGGTGCCGGGCCGGGAGCCCCGCCCGGCCGAACCTGCACAGCCACCGGCGGGGCCGCCGGCGGGGCCACCGGCTGACCCTGCCCGGTTCGCGCCACCGCCATGTTATGGGCGGCCGCGCTGAACGCCGCAATCCCGGTATTGACCACCCCCAGCACGGTCCCCATGTTGCGCTCCCAGAAACTCTCCCGCGGCGCCCTTTCAGCACCGCCGCCGCTCAGCCCACGCAGTTTATCGACCAGTTCCACCGCCTCGCTGAGCTGGTCCAGCGTATTGCGGGTTTCCGGTTCGCGCTCGTTTCGCTGAGCCTGAAGCTGGGCCAACTGCTGGCGCATCGCCGATAACTCCTCGCGGTGCGCGCGGCTTTCTTCGGCCATGCGGTTGCTCTGGAGTTCCAGAATTTTGCTCGAGAGCTCGGCTTCGCGGCGCAGTGCCTCTACCAGCAGCGAATTGTCCGGCTTGAATTTCTCGGCCAGCGTCGTGACCATCTCGAAAATGCCGCTCACGTTCTGGCTTTTGCCCGCGTCCGCGACGCGCTGGTCAGCCGTCGCAAGCGCGTTTTTGGTGACGTCGGCCATGATGCCGATCGCGGCCTCTGCGGCCGTTTTGGTCAGGCCGGCATCGGGAACCGGCGCCGCCGCCGGCTGGCGTACCTGTGCCTTGAGTTCCCCCACCGTCTCGGCCATGTCCAGCATTCTGCTTTGCAGCGCGTTCGTGTTTTTCTCTTCCATTTCCAGCCGCTCCTGTTCCGACTGACTGACGTAACCCTCATCCCCCGGTACTTTGATTCCTGAATCGCGCAACTGCTGAATGTAGCTGCGGTTGTCAGGGTGCGAGACATCCAGATCGTCGATCGCCACTTTGGCGGGCCGGTTGTCATCGTGCACCCGCACGTCGGCCCGGCAGATCGCTCCCGACACCCCCATCTCGTTCAGGTAACACGTGTAGTTTCCGGAGCCGAACCGATCCAGAAAGCCCTCGCGCCAGTCGTCCACGGTCCATGGGCAGCGTCCTTCAAACGTGGCAATGTCGCGGGTCTTATTGCGAAGATCGATCATTTTCCGGCGCGGGTAGTCGCGGTAGACCTTGACCACCACGGCGGACAGCCGATCCTCCGGTAAAGGCTGGTGCCGAAACTTCATGATCCGGGTTCCCAGCGACACCCAGTAGCTGAAAAACTGATCGACCTGCACCTGGCTGTAGGACTGAAATCGCGGTTTCGGCAGCGTATAAGTGCCGGGAATCGCCATCTTGGCCATTGCATTCCCCCTTTACTCGTGCGCCTTCAACGAGTTGGCCCAAGTCACCTTCGCATTATTACATCATCCGACCTTGCCCGCGCAACCCCAATGATGCCAGACTGAAGCGGCATGTCTGGTACGTTCAGTACGTTTTGTCTGGTGACGATGTGAGTTCCCAACAGGGCCAAACCGTTCAGCCCGAGCTGGGCGGCCTGGTTCATTTCCGCGTCGACGCCGTGCCGGACGACCCGGACGGGCAGGTCCGCGCCACCATTCCGCTGATGCGCCGGTACGCGGTCTTCAGCGCCGCAACCGACGAAATCAGGCGCGATCTGGTAACCGCGTCCATTCTGGGATCGGGCGACATTCTGGCCGGCATCCACTCGTTCGTGCACAGCAGTCTGGAGTTCCGGCCGGACGAAGCGACCGCCGCGGCGCTGCCGGGCATCCCGAACGTCGACACCATGGTGGAGGTGCTGGTACCACCGGTCGATTTATCGCGGGCGATCGCCGCCGGACGGCGCCCCGCCGAGGACTGCGACGGTTTCAGCATGTACGTCGCGGCCCTGCTGCTGGCCGCCGGTATCGACTGTGCATTCGTGACGGTCGCGGCCGATCCCGCCGAACCCCGCAACTACAGCCACGTGTACGTGGCGGCCCGGCCGGTTGCCGGCATTCGGGTTCCCATCGACGCCAGTCATGGCGATTATGCCGGCTGGGAGTGCCCTAATCGTTACGGCCGCCGGGCCGAATGGCCGCTGCGTTCGTCCGGTATCTGGCCGTCCATCATGATCGCCGCGCTGCTGGCCACATCCGCGTGGATCGCGCTGCGTCCGGCGCCCCCAGGAGGGCTGGAATGGCCGAACTGAACGCCACCGAAATCATTCTGATCGGCGCCGCCGCGTATCTCGGGTATTCGTGGTACAGCGGCACCGGTCTGTTTGCCCCGGCTGCCGCCGCGGCGACCACCCCGGCCGTCACGCCCGTCACCACCACCCCGGTGACCTCTCCGGTCGTGCCGACTCCCCCGGCGGTCTCTACTGTCGCGCCGACCCCGCCCGTCACCCCCAACAACGGATACACCGGCGCGCTGACCGCCCAGTCTCCCTGGACCATGCGGCCGGGCGGGTCGATTCGGCAAATGGTTTCGCGCACGGTGCACTCCGCATGGAGCGCGTCCGCGACCTACGGCGCGGGCGATACCGTGATGTACGCGTTGCCGGGCGGACCGACTCAGGCTTACGTCAACCTGACCGGCGCCAATGCCGGCAACCCGGCCACCGATACCACCGACTGGCTGCCGGTTCAGTGGAGCGCGGAAAGCGCGGAGGTGGCGCCATGAATATCCGGGTACCGGCCCGGCTGCCGGACTGGAACGGGATTGTGTACAGCGGCCGGGGCATGTCCCGCGGGCTGGGGCAGGACGACGACAGCGGCGACTACACCGATATGCCGGTGGTGACGCCCCCGTCTTACGGGGGCACCGGCATCGACCTGAGCAGCAATCCGCTGTTCAACCCAACCAGCACCCAACTGGCAAACGAAAGCGCCGGCATCGCAATCAGCCCGACGCCCGGCACTTCGTCCGGCGTCAACAACAGCCAGCTAACCGCCTCCACGATCAACACGCTGGTGACCGCCGGCACCCAGATTGGCAAAACGCTGGCGGCCGAAGCGGCCGCGCCCGGTTCGCAGCTCGTGTATAACGCGCAGGGTCAACTGGTGGCCGCCACCAGCCTGCCCAGCACCTCAACGCTTACCAGCCTGCTGGGCTCATCGAGCAATATGCTCATTTACGTGGCGCTGGCGGCCCTCGCCTTCATGGCGCTGGAAAAACACTGATGAAACGACTTTCACGGGGAAAATGGATCATGCTGCCGGCGGGCACCTCGCGGGTCCGCATCACCAGCACCGGGGCCCTGCAGGCCGGCGTCACCGGCCCGGTCAAAGGCCCAAAAAAACGGCGCCGGGCGAACCCGAAGCGCAAAGCGGCCGCACGCCCGCGCCGGCGCCGGACAACAGCCGCGCAAAGAAGAAACCCCCGCAAACGCTGTGCCGCCCGCAACGGCACGGGACAAACTCGCCGCAAGGCACGCCGCACCCGTCGCAATGCCCCAGGCATCGTGTTCATTCCGGACCGGAAGAACAGGAGCAGCGGGCGCCGCAAGGTAAAGAGCTACTGGGTTTTCAGCGCGGCGTCGAACCGGGCAATGGCCGGGCCATTCACCACGCGCCGCATCGCCGGCACCGTGTTGAAACGCCTGAAACCATCAAAAGTGAAGCTCAAAATAGTCGCGAGTTAGCTGCATGCACCTGACCGTCCCAACCCGCCCGATCGCCATCCGGCTGCAACCGGTGCCCCGGCACCGCGGTTTCGGCCAGACTGCGACCTGTCCGGGTGCCTGGACGCCGCGCGGCACCAGCTCGGTGAACGGCCAGGCCACCGCGACGCCCCCCACGAATATAAGCCAGTGCGGCGCGGGATCGGGCGATCCCAACAGCCCCACCGCATCGCAGAAAACCGGCTCTATTGTGTCCGGCGCCACCAGCATAGCGGCGGGGCTGCTGGCTCTCAGCCCGGCGACCGGGCCGGCGGCCCCGTTTGTCGCGATCGCCGGCGCGCTGGCGGCATTCGCCACCGGGGTTCTGGGGATCGGGAAGGGCTGCGGCGCCACCTGTGTCGACGCCACCGAAGTGGCCAACTACACCGAATGCGTCATGGCCGTGAATCTCAACACCTATATGGCGACGTGGCCCCGCTACGCCAGCATGCAGACCGCCGCCGAACAGGTGTTTAATTCCGCGTGGGCCTATCTGCAACAGGGCTGCGGCGAGGTGGGAGGCACCGCCGGAAACGGCTGTATCAGCCAGCGCAGCCGCGGCGGCATCTATGACGATTTTGCCAGCTTCTACGACCCCATCGCCAACGATCCCTGTGTCCAGCCGGACCCCACCCCGGTGAACGCCGTGACCGGCGCGGCCAGCACCGCCGAAGAAGCGCTCTCATCGGCGGCGTCCGCAGTGGCCAGCGCGGCCGGTATTGCCGGGGGCAGCAGTTCCGTCCTGATGCTCGGGCTGATCGCGGCCGGCCTGCTGATGGCCATGGAGGTGCTGTAGTGAGACTCGGGCAGATCAAAGCGTCGACGTGGGCCGCCCAGAACGCAGCCAACCAGATCACCTGTCAGGCGGCCGGCAATGTGTGGTTTTCCGACACCACCGACCCGACCGGCACCGGTTCGGGATCGTGCGTCCCGGCCTCCGAAGTCGCTAACAAGAATTTCGACCCGTCGAAACTGTTCTCGAATTTCACGCTGTGCATCGGCGGTCCGTGCGGCGGCGGTTCCGGCGCTGCGGCGCCCTCCAGTGCGCCGGCCAAAGCGACGCCGGCACCGCCGCCTTCTTCCCCGTCTATCATGGCGGCCACCCGGCACTATTCGGCGCCCCTGCCGGTCAGCTCCATTCTGGGACCGGCCCCGGATATCACGGCGGCGTTTCCGCCGGCGATCTCCGAGGAGCCGCCCGAGCCGTGCGCCGGTCTGGCCGGCTGGGTCGACCAGAATAAACCGGCGGCGGTGCTGGCACTGCTCGGAGCATTCGTGCTGCTGGGAGGGCTCAAATGAACAGCCCGTATACTACCGGCCAGTCCTATACCGGCCGGCCCTCATGGGACTGGCGCCAGCAGTGTCCGGCCGAACCGGCCCCCTGTCCCGATATCACCTGGTTCTGGGCGCTGGCCGCCGGGCTGGGCGCCCTGCTGCTGTACAAGCGTGGTGCGCAATGAATGCTGTACGAGCTGGAGTACTGGTGCCGGCTGTGCGGCAAATGGCTGGAGCTGGGCGGTCCGCCGTGGGACGACGGAAACGCCGCGCTGGCGGAAGCGCGCCGGCTTTCCACACCGGATCGGCCGGTCCGGGTGGTGGACGATTTCGGACGGGTGTGGTACTGACATGACCCTGCGACATGGCCGCCCGGTAAACAACTCGATCGTTCGGCACCAGCCCCGCGGCACTCATGCCGGTATGGGGCAGGACACCAGCAGCAGCGGGGAGTACGCAGTGGCGGCCGGCCCGCCGGCGGTCAGCACATCGGATCTGCAAACCCAGATCAACGCGCTGCAGGGTCAGGTCAGCGCGACCGGCGATGTGGTGTCCAGCATTCTGGCCAGCAGCCCGGCGGTTCAGACCACGCCGGGCATTGCAACGGGCACAATAGCCGGATCCTCGAGCACGAGCACGGCAACGCTCATTTTGCTCGCGGGCGGTCTGCTGATCCTTATGACCGCGATGCGGGACTGACCGATGAAGACCCTGTACGACACCCTCGAGATCGCGGAAACGGCCAGCCCGGACGTGCTGGCCGCCAGCCACAAGGCACTGGCCCGGCGATTTCACCCGGACAATGCCGCGACCGGAGATATTCAGCGGTTTCGGCAGGTACAGGCCGCCTGGGAGCGGCTGAAAGATCCGGCCAGCCGGCACGAGTACGACCGGTATCTGGAAAACGCGCGCGCCGAACAGGCGCGCAACGCCGACCATCACCCGGTCCCCGCCCTGCCAATCGATGAAATCGTGGTGAGGTTCGCCGGCGATCAGCTCCGCGAGCGCCTGGGCCACATACCGGGAGTCCGCGAGTTCATCGGTGCCTACGAGCAGCCGGTCCGCGCGGCCGTGCGGGACGCGGTCGGAATGGCCACGGCGGCGCGCAAAAGGCGGCGCGCATGAGACTGGGAATGCGTCCGCTCAGGCGTTACCGGGTTCCCGCGCTCGGCCAGTTTTTCGATTGTCCGCCGGATGCCAGCGGAAACGCCTGCTGCACGCTGGACGAATTTCTCGGGCTGTGCACCCCGGTGCTGACGACCGCCACCGGGACGCCGCTGCCGAACCTGAACATTCCGGCCCCGGTGCCCGGCACGGCCGGCAACTATTCGCCGGACATTCAAACCGGGCAAATGCAGGGCGGAACCCTGCAGGCCCAGATCGACAATTCCGCCGTCGGGGCGCAGGCCGGCGGCAACACCACCGCCGCAATGGCGCCGGCCAGCCAGGCGGCGGCAGCCTGTCAGGGGATTCAGTGTGTGGGCACCGCCACCTGGGTGCTGCTGGCAGTGGCGGCCACGCTCGGCCTGATCCTGACGGTGAAGAAATGAGGGACCTATGCGAGTGAGACCCCGCGCACTGGGAGTTTACACACCGGCCCGTTTCAACGAGCCCATGAATCCGTTTGCCATGGCCCCCGGTCCGGGGCTGGGCGATTACGTGGCCGCGCGTTTCAACGAGCCCGACAACCCGTTCGCCCTGACACGGGCATCGGCCGGACTGGGCTGTCTGGGGTGTCTGGGCCAGACCACTGCGGCCGCGCCCGCCGGCGATCTGGTAATCGGCGGCGTGGACCTGACGGCCATGTGGAGCCAGATTTCGAGTTACCAGGTGGGCGGCATTCCGGTCGTGTATCTGGCCGGCGGCGCCGCGGTGCTGCTGCTGCTGTTGCAGCAGTCGTCGACCGGATCGCTGCAAAAGCAGGCGGGCCGCCTCACCAACAAAGCGCGCTATCTGCGCAGCAAAGTGAAACTGCGGCAGGGCGAAGGGTAAAGGGGTGAAAACAACATGAAAAAACTATTCAGCATATTGATCGCGCTCGGCCTGCTGCCGGCGCTCTCGCCGGTCCGGGCCCAGCAAACGCTGAGCATGTCCGCCGTGCAGCCGCCCGGCGTGCAGAATCTGCGGTCGACCATCACCGGAACCGCCGGCACAACTTCCGCCTGCTACTACGTGGTGGTGAACTACGTGGGCGGGTCGCTGCGGTCCGCCCCCATCTGTCCCAACAACATTCCCGGCGCGCTTTCGGGCAGCAATTACGTGCAGCTCACCTGGACGGCGGTCCCCATCGGGTTCGGCGTCACCTACGACGTACTGAAAACCGCCGTCAATACCCCGCCCTCTCAGGGCGCGACCGTGGGGCTGGCCACCGGCCTGACCGCGCCGTCGTACCAGGATCAGGGCGGCGGTTTATCGCCCTACACGCTGCGCGGATTCGGCTTCCAGTTTGCGACGGCTATCTGCCGCCTGAACAACTGGGACTACACCGTCCCGGCGGTGGAGTGTCCGGTGAGCGGAGGCGCGGCATTTCTCGCGCAGGTGCCGCTGGCCGATAACAATCTCGGGCTGCAGGCCCACGGGCCGGGCACAAATATCGGGATGGAACTGCTGGGCAAGGGAACCGGCCCGCTGATCTGGGACGGCCAGACCATCGCGGACCCGAGCGGTTCCGCTCCCAACGCGGTCTATTCGGCCGAGGCGGTCATCACGCTGGCGCAGCTCAATGCCGGCGTAACCCTGATTCCGGCCAACACGCTGCGCACCCTCAAGGTGGTGCACGCGCTGGTCGAAGCCACCGGCGGCAACACGGCGGCATGCACCGCCGTGGTCATCGAGGACACCAACGGCACCCCGGTGACCGTCACCAGCACAACCGCCGCTACCCTGACCTCCGGCACGGTAACCGACGAGACCATATCCGGGGTGACCATCAGTAATTTTGCGGTGCCGCTCACCGCCGGGCAGGGCCTGCAGATCGTGCACACCGGCAGCGCCTGCACGACGGCCACCGGGTTTCTGGTGGTGGTGAGCTACAAGGTCAACAGCTAGCGAGGGAAACGGGTGGTTACAGCGACGGCAATCCGCGAGGTACCGGCTAACGTGGCGGACGAAAACATACCGATGCGCGATTATGTGAACTCGCGGGTAGAGGATCTGCGGAACTTCACCGACTCGCGGGTTACCGATCTGCGGGACTTCGTTGCCTCCAAATTCGCAAGCCATCATCAGGAGCACGAGCTGGAAAATCGCGCCCTGATGATAACGCGGGACGAACTGCTCGAATGGAAGAAATCCCACAACGAATGGCAGCAAACCCTCAAGGACGCCAACACCAACAGCGTCGGCCGCGAAGAGTACTACCGGGCCCACAGCGAGCTGGGCAAAAAACTGGACGCCAATTCCAAACTGACCTACGTGGGGATCGGGATCGTGCTGGCGGTCCAGTTCGTCATCGGGCTGGGCGTGACGGTCATCGCGCTACTGGTGCACAAATGAAGCGAACCCGCCGCAACCTGTTCGGATTCGGCCGGCACCAGCCGGCCACCCGGCCTGGTCTGCGTTCATCCCTCACGATCGCGCAGGCCGCCCGGCAGGCCGCCGCGGCGGGGCGCCGGCTGGGCAGCGAGCATTATTTCGAGGGCTGGCTGCGGCAGCGCCGGCTGGACGACCGCAGCGCCGCCCAGATCGACCGGCTGCGCCAGCGTTTCGACGAGGGAGTGGCGGCGCGCCGCACCGCTGTACCTGGTAAAGCGGGAGCCATCCGCACCGCCCGGCACGCCACCCGCGCGGTTTCCTATCAGGGTTACGCGATCCGGCAGACCGGCGACGGCTGGACCGTTCCGCGCATCGACCGCGACAGCGTATTCGACACCCCCAAGGAAGCGAAAGCGTTCATCAAAACGTGGAAAGCGGGGCGGGAAAACCCGCGCACAAAGAAGCGCAAGCCAACTGGCGCAAAGAAGCGCAAGCCAACTGGCCGGCAACTACGCGGCCAGCTCGAGAATCTGGCGCTGTACGCCGCCGGCGGCCCGGCGGTCCCGGTGGCCAAAACGCTGCTGGGGAACCCCCGGCGCAGAAAAGCGGCGCGGCAACTACGCGCTTTACCTGGTAAAACGAGGACCACGCGCAACAGTTTCATCGACCGGGAGCGCCCCGGCTACGCCACCGGCAACCTGCTGAAGTCGATTCACGCCGGCGACCGGGTCACCATCAGGATGTACCGCGGCGGGCAGAAAACCGGCCGCGCGGTCATGCGCGGACCGGCCGGCTGGGTCCTGAACATGGGGGGCCGCCACGGCACGCCGGATATCGCCGACGAACGCAATATCGTGAAGGTGCGGCACGCTCGTGAGCGACGCAACCCCGGCGGGGCCGATAAGATCGGCCGGGCGGAACGATACGGACGTGACGCGTTCGCCAGAGGGGCCAGACAGCCAAAAGACGACCCGCGCATCCTGAACCTGATCGAATCCGCTCGCGGAATCAAAACAGACCAGACGCGCTATGTAACCGCCTGGCTGCGCGGGTGGCACCAGGCGAATCTGGCTAAACGCGGCCGGCGCAATCCGGGTCGGGCCGGCGACGCGTTCGCCCGGTGCGTCGCGGAGGTAACGGCACGGGGCGGTGCTTACAGCCCTCGCGGGGTATGCGCGACAGCCGCCCGCCGGAAATACGGACAGGCCGAACTGACCCGCATGGCGCAGGCCGGGAAACGCCGGGCGGCCCGCAGCAACCCGCGCACCAGCCGGAACCTGCCGGTGCTGCCGGCGTCCGAAATTCGCGCGGGCATGACCACGGTGGAGCCGGACGGGTTTGCGTGGCGCGTCACCGGTGTGGCGTTCCGCAACGGAAAATATGAAATCACCGTCGTGCCGGTCCACCCGTCCATGACCGCGCGGGGAGAACCGCGCACGGTCAAAGTCAGGGGCACGACACGGATTCGGCTCGCCCGGAATCCGGGCCGCGGCAGCCGCCGCAACCCCGGCGGCTACGAAACGGTTCAGCAGATACTGTTCCGGCGTTACGGTGTCCATCCGATGAAGGCGCCGACCGACACGATTATCTGGGCGGCCGACGCCGCCGCCAAAGAAATCGGGTATCCGGCGGCCCGCCGTGAGCTGTCCGCGCTGAACCGGGAGCGCAACCGGCAGGGCCGCAGCATCGCGGTCGCGCCGTACGGCACCGCTCTGTTCGGCCCCGCAAAAGGCCGGCGCAACCCGACCGTGCGCATCGGCAGCCGCAAAGTGAAGGTCACGCGCGCCGGGGCCCGTGTGATTCGGCGACTCGTCGCCCACGATCGTCTTCGGGGCGGGCGAACAAACGGAAGGCGTGCCTCCAACCCCGCCGAAGAATCCGAGCAAATGTACCGGATGTTCCATGGCCGCGACGCCGACCAGACGGTCGAATATATCAGCGAGGAGCACGAGCACTCCACCCTGTGGGGGCTGGGCGATCTGAGCCAGATCACAGTGGAGACGGCCGCGCGCGGCAGGTACATCATCGACGTGGCCAAAGTGCCGCGCGGCGACAAGTACCCGGACCCGTCGCTGTTACCGATGGCCCGCCGGGTCGTGCTGGCGGCCAGCGAAGACGGGCGGCAGCTCTATCTGGTGAGCGGCGATCAGTCGCTGGACACCAAGGCGCTGGGGCTGGCCGACGCGGACGTGAAAGACAACACGCTCATCGGCGTGGTCACCAACGTGGTGTACCAGACCGCTAAGAGTTTCCATAAATTCGAGCTGACCAATTACACGCACAAGCTCGGAGAAGAGACCGGGCACCAGCCCGTTCTGGTGTATCACCCACGAACGCCGTCAATGGAAATCGTGGGCGGCCGCTACAGAATCGAGCGCGCCGGAATCATTGACTGAAGGAGAAAGACGACCCATGGCAGTGACTGTTACCTACACGTACCCGGTGGCCGGAACCACGCCGCCGGTGGCCGCTCAGGCGGCCAACGAAAACGCCATCGTCGGGACGGTCACCGCGACCCTCGACGCCGACACCACCGCGGTTATCACCCACAACTGGGGCCTGAGCGCCGCGCAACTGGCCGCCGGCCAGCCGTTCGTCCGGCTGGTCGGGACAGGAGCCACCGAAATTCTGAGCGGCTGGTATGTATCGGCCGTCGCGACCAACACGGTGACCCTGACCAAGGCGACGACCGCCGGGTCCGGGGCGGCCGGCGCCCAGCTCACGTTTACCATCGACCGGCCGCACAGCATCGTGATGGACGGCAACAGACCGGTGCCCGCCACCTAAAGGGACGGCGAACCGCCTGAAATTCACCCAAAGGGAGGGCACCACATGATTGTTCGCAAAGCCAGGAGCGTAGTCGGAAACCCGCATCGCTCCCCGGCGGGACGGCGCCGCCGGGCCACAGCCCGGCGCCACCGCACCGCAACCCGCAACCCCGCGCATGTCCTGACGCTCGGGACGTTGATTAACCCCGAAAGGAGACGCCCAAAAATGGCGAAAAGCAAAAAGAACCGATCACGGCGGGCCGTCGCACATGCGCGGCCGCGTCGAACCAACAGCCGGCGCCGTCGCGCCAATCCCACCCGCACGATGATCATGAGGTCCTCGAGGCGGCACGCGCGCCGAAACGGCGGACGCCGGCGCAGCATGCGCAATCCGCAGTTTTTCGGCCGCCAGATGAAGATGGGCGAAGTCGTCAAAGTAGTGGCCGGCGGGCTGGTCGGTGTGGGCATCACCAAAATGGTGGTCCCCATGCTGCCCGCCACCCTGACCACCAACAACCTCGCGAAATTCGCCTCTGCGGTCGTGGTGGCGCTGGCCGCCGGGTTCGCCGCCGGCAAAGTATCCAGCGATTTCGGCAGTTCCGTAATGTTCGGCGGCCTGATGGAAGCGGCTTCCATCGGACTGAATCCCTACATCCCGGTTTCGCAGTACACCGGGCTGAGCGGCGGACGCGGTCTGCGCGCTTATGTGCCGGCCCAGTTCAACGAGCCGCAGAATCCGTTCAGCCAGCTTCCCGCCGGAGGCGGCGCCGGTATGGTGACGCGCGTGTACGGGAGCCCGTACAACGCGCGGCGGGCGGCCTAGCGGCCCGCCCGTTTGCCCACAGGGGCCACAACAGACTCAGCAAAGGAATGAAGGAGAAAACATAACATGGGATCGAGCGCAACCAATCCGAATCCCCCGCAAATCGTCAACAACACCGGCGCGGTCATTGCCAACGAGCAGCAGACATTCGTTCTGAACGCTTTTCGCGGGCAGCCGTACCTGGTGGACCAGCTCGACGTGCAGGACGAACCCCTGTACGACACGCTGACCTACAACCCCGGTGACACCATCACGGTGAACAATGCCCAGTGGTTCACCTCGGTGGGGCCGCAGTCAAACAAGAGCCTGGTGCAAACCAACCTGACCGAATCGCGCCACCTGGTGGCGCCCGAGGCGTTCAGCATTTTCGGCATCCGGCTGGTGCCGAACGAGAGCGTTCTCGGAATCGACTGGGAAGCGATCCTGCAGGGGTTCATTTTCCAGTTCTGGTTCAACAGCAAAGCGTTCAACACGGGCCAGATCCGGCACTACGCGGCCGGAATGGGCACCTACGCGGTGACTACCCGGACCGGCGAGAGCTGGTACACCAACGGGTTCCCGTCGCTCACCAGCGGCCACCTGTTGCAGCTCCCGCTGGTCATCACCAACCTGCTCAGCTTCTACGCTCAGCTATTCGGGAACAACCTGACGCTGAACGCCGGGGGCACCGGGTTGGTGTTCCTGTGCGAGCTGGTCGGACTGCACGCGCGCGCCGTGATGTAGGAACCCGCCCGCCGGGGCGGCCAGCCGGGTGGCACGCGCTGAACTCGGTTTCCGGGCCTGACGGGGCGTCACGGGGCAACCTGTGGCGCCCGCGCAGCCCGGTGACCTGAGCCCGGAGACGGAACGACGAGGAAAGGGTGGACCCATTGAAAAGGGAACAGCGTCTGCGATCCTGCCGCCTGCAACCGCGGGAATACCTGTTCACCTACACGATTCCCAACGCCAACCAGACGGTGGCGAATCTGGGGCAGGCGCTCGACCAGGACGCCGATTTCTTCCTGCGCGAAATCGTGCCCATCCCGCTGAACAATTCCGGCTACCGGGTCCAGTTATTTGACCCGGCCATCATGCCGCTCGAGGACAGCGTGGTGGATCCGTGGTACCGGGTGCTGGACCCGGCGGTGCGCTATCCGGCGGGCGGCAAAATTCTCATTACCCTGCAGGACATCACCGGGGGGCCCGGCACGGTTGCGACCCTGCTGCTGCGCGGAGTCAACGAGTACAGCCACTACCGCGAGACCCCGGAGGACCGGCGCCCGTGTCTGACGGTTCCCAAAACGTTTTACCTGCAGGTCAATTTCATCGGATCCCCGACACTCAACGATCAGATTGTTTATCTGGATCAGGACGCCGAATTCGAGCTGCGGCAGGTCACCGCCGTGAATCTCAACTATCAGTTTGCCGATCGCGACCAGTCGTTCATCCAGAACGGGCTGGTGCCGGTGTTTCCGGGCCAGAACCTGTACGACCCCGGTATCCGCTACCCGCGCGGCGGCCGCATCGTGGCGAATGTACAGGGGCTCGGAGCCGCGGGTTTCCCGACCACCGGCACCCTCGCGTTCACCGGAGTGAATCGCTATCATGTCGAACCTGTGGAATAGCTACGGCAACCAGTCGCTGAACGGGCTGAACTACCAGGCCCCGGACGGTTTCGAGGACCGCGGATTCGACTACGTGTTTCCCGACCCCCTGCAGTTCGTTCCCGGCGCCGTGGTGATTCCGGCGGGCCAGACGGTCGAGTACGATCAGTTCACCGACAGCGGCAGCATTTTCGTGTGGTTCGGTCTCGAGCTGCCGCCGCCCGCGCAAAGCGGATCGCCCTACGCCTGGCTGGCATCGGTCCAGATCTACATCGATGAGGAGCTGGTCTGGACCGACGCGCTCAACACCGACAGCGGATTCGGCAACCAGTCCGTGCCCCTGCCCATCTTCCCGCGCCGCATGGTGCGGCCGGGCGCTTTGATCCGGGTGGTCCTGACCAATAACGACGTGGTCGACTATCTGAATTTCGCCGTGGTGCTGCGCGGGCTGCGCCGCTACCAGATCGCGGCGCCGGGAGGATTCGGCGCATGAACCCCTATACCACACCGCCCGGTTTCCGCGACACCCCGTTCATCTACGTGTACGACCCGTGGCCGCTGGTCGATGCGAGCTGGACCGACACCGGAGATTTTGTATCGACCGGCAAGGCGTTCCAGAACCTGAATCTGGCGACCCTGTACGGCGAGCAGTTCATTCTGCGGCGGGTGAACCCGTCGTTTATGACCATCGGCCCGGTCGCGGTAACGGACCCGCCGGGCGGATTCCGCATGCGCGACGCGCGCAACCGCGACCGCTTCAGCGGCCCCCGTCCGCTCATCGCCACCGACCTGTCGTTTCTGGGCAACGTCATGAACTGCAGTCTGCCCATCCTGCCCGAGATGCTCTACCCGGTGCGCGGCCAGATCAATTTCGACCTGTTCGGCGTGGGGCTGGCCCGCAACTACACCGGCGTAAATGCGGTGCCGCTGTCGCAACTGCTGTTCCAGGGAGTCCGCCGATTCCCTTACGGTGCCCCGGACAATCGCTTGCTGGCGGCCGGCTGGGAGCAGCGGCCCTACTGCTACCCCATCGACATCAATATCGACTGGCTGTACTGGTCCGGCGGCATTCCGGCCAACGGCCAGAACCCGCCGGTTCGTTTCACCATCCCGATCAGCGACTGGGATTTCGAACTGCTGGAAATCCGCACCATTCGGGACGGCACCAGCGCGGTCGAGGGCGGCACCGATTCCGAGTGTGCCCAAATCGTCCTGTACGACTGGGCGCAGGTCGCGCTGATGAGCGCGCCGGTGAACCTGCACGCCATCAATTCGGCGGATAATTCCGGACTGACCGATCTGGCCGGCAGCATCTATGCGGACGGTTATATCGATCAGACGGCGCCCGGCGGAGGAATCGGCGGGACCGCCGGCGCCGGCGCCCTGTGTCCCCCGCTGCTCTATCCGAACCGCAGCAGCATCATATTCGACCTGTGGAGCATGCTCGATGTGAACGGCCCCGCATCCCACACCATCACCATCCAGTTTGTAGGGAGGCGACGCTGGCCGTCGAAACGATCGGCATGACACAAGCACTCCGGTGCCGCGACGAATCGATCCCGATGGACGGGTTCACCGCAGACGGTTCCTGGCTGTGGCAAAGCGCGTACCTGCAACCCTATGCGGTCGCCGCGCTCGACACGCTGCGGCGGGCCGCCGGATTCCGCCCCCGTTACCACGTCACCCCCATGAGTTCCCAGACCCCGCTCGCGCAATTCGACGTGACCTTCATGTCGGTGCGGCTGCCGGTCGGCACCGTCATCTGGGGCCTGCTGTTCTGGGACGACGCGGCGGCCGCCGCCGAATCGGTCCAGATCGCCGAAACCGAGGGCCGCGAGCTGTTTTCCGAGCCGATGTTTCTGGGTAGTCCGCCGCAGCAGCAGTTCTATGCCGATAATCCCGAAGGCGTCATCTACCTGATGGAACCCTTCACGGTGGCGGCATCCGGCGAAATCAACGTCAGCATTGCGAACGGCGCGACCGTGCCGTCCAGCCCGGTGTTTCCCGCCCAGCTCGTGCTGTTGTGCGCGGAGCCCATCGGCGCGGAGGTATCATGCCCCTGACCCCGGCGCGTTTTCGTTCCCCGTGGAATCCGTTCCAGAATGTAGGGAACAGCCAGCCCATCGCATCGAATCCGGGGGGCCGTCTGAGCCCCGCCGACGTCGCCGATTCGTTCGGGGGCGGGGCGGCCGGCGCGGCCGATTTTTCCTACGGGGCTCCGCTGGTCTCGCCGGCGGCCAGCGGTCCCGATTCTTCCGCGGTCAGTGCGGCGGCCGGCGCCGCCGCGATCGCCACGGCCAGCGGCGTCCCGGTCGGCGGCAGTATCGTGGCGCCGGTTTCGGCCGGCATCGTGCTGCCCGGTCCGCTGCGCCGCGACGGCGTCGCCACCCCCCAGCTCGAGCAGGCCATCCGCGCGCACGAATACGGCTGGAACCAGTCATCGGAAACGATGTTTCGGCGATTCGACTATTCGCGCCGGGTGGTCAACCGCATGAAACGCCGGCGGCGCCAGTGGATCCCGGCGGCCATGCCGGCCAGCGGCATTCGCATCAATCCCAGCGGCACCATGCAGATCACCATCGCGACCGCCGCCGGTTCCTACGCGATCCTGGCCTACCGGGTTCCCCCCGGCTATGCCGGGTTCCTGAACTACGCATCGAACGAATACGCCGGGGCCGCTTTCACCGAAGCATCCGGCGCGCTGGTCTGGTACATCGAGGTGCAGCAGTGGTTCTATCAGGGGTACGGCAATATTCCGTTCACGCTGGGATCCCGGCAGGCCAGCCTGTGGAACATCGCCGGCGGCCTGCCCATCCGGAGTAACCAGTACATCGTCTACGGCGTGACCTACACGCCCGGCGCCGGCCTGACGGCCGGCGGGTACGTCATCTGCAACCTGCAGGGCTGGATCGCCCCGATGAAAGACATGTGGGGGGACGACACAAGGGAGGTGTCCGATGGCATCCGAGAGCGGCGGTGAAATTCTGAAAGTGGGGCTGCTGGCGGTGGCCGCCTATTTCGTGTACGAGTGGTTTCTGGCGCCGGCGGCGGCCGCCCCCGCCACCACCGCCGCCGCCACCACCCCGGCGGTCAACAGCTCGGGCGCCTACACCACGGCCCTGACCAGTCAGCCGGTTTCCCCGGTGGTGCCGGCCCCGGTGTCGACGGCCATTCCGCCGGCCACCGCACCGGCCACCGCGCCGGCCCCCCCGCCGGCGGTGACTCCGGCGCCGGTGGTTCCGCCGGTAGTTCCGCCGGCCACCGGCAACGGTTCCTGCACGGCATCGGCATGCACGTGCAGCGTGGCGGCCGACAATACCATGGCGTCGGCCCTGCAGGTACTGGCGGCCGGCGATCCGGCCATGTCCAACGGCCTCATGACCGGGTGGGACTGGGACTGGTTCGTCGTCAACAAAATGAACGGTCCCAGCATCGGGCTCAGCACCGCTCCCGGCCTCAGCTCGATGATGACGGCCTGCGATTACGTGGCGCTGCGGGCGCAGCAGGGACAGTCGACCGGTCTGTCCGGCATGGCCCGGTTCAACACCGCACTGACATGGAAAGTGCGCGACACCGGTTACTACCGATAAGCGGAACCACATGACCACCAGCGAAAAAGAAACGCTCGGGTTCGTGCTGGCCGGCGGGGCACTGGCGGCCCTGTACGCCCTGCAGCGGCGATCCGGGGGCGGCGGGCTGGGCCAGGCCTGGCCCGCCAGCCTCACCGCCGCGTGGGACGGGACCTGCGCGGGCGGCACCAGTTTTCAGGCGCAGCCGGGCGGCGGATTCTATCTGAACATCTGCGGGCTGGCGGCCGGCGACTGGGTCGAAGCCAATTTCAATCCGCTGGGCACCGTGGGACGCGCCGGCATCGTTTTCCTGCCGGGCTGGTCCCCCCAGTTCAGCACCGCCGCGGCGGCCGACGCCGGCCAGTACGTCACCGGCGCCCCGTTCGCCAGCAGCCATCTGGCCTACGGGCCCGGCGGAATCAACAACCCGCTGCGCATCTTCAACCAGTCTTTTGTGGCGCCATCGGCGCCCGGCAGCTACCAGATTCTCTACGCGGTCAACGGCCGGCTCGCCGGATCCCTGACCCTGAACGTAGGGGGAGCGCCGGGGGCATGGGCCGCCGGCGGCGGCATTCCGGCGGGCACTCCGGTGGCCGGGTTCACCACCCAGCCGGTCACCGGTCCGGCCGCAACCCCGGCCACAAACCCGCTGGCTCTGAATCCGCCGGCCACCGCTGCAACAACGGCCGGCCCGGCCTCGGCCGCCGGCACCGCCGTGGTCCCGATGACGGTTCAGAACGGAACCGCCACAACCGCGCCGGTGGGAAGTTTTACCGGATTTCTCGAGGGCACTGTATTGGGGCTGCCGCTGTGGGCAGTGCTGGCCGCCGGCGGAATGGCCGTGTGGTACTTTACATCGAAAGGTGAATGAACGAAATGTTTACTCTGCAGGTAACGGCAGACAATCCCGGGGCGGCCGCCAAAGCGACCGACATCCTCGAAAACAAACTGAAACTGCGGGTGCGGGTCATCGCGGCACCCCGTGCCGCGATCGAATACATGGACGGGCCGATCGATCCGGCGGTTCCCGGCGAAATGCAGATCGACCTGCCAGGCGACACGCCGGCGGCGAAACCGATGGCCGACGCAGCCATGGAGGCGCTGGCGGAAGTTGCCGAAATCCAGATCCAGACCCTGACCGTCGAGGATGCCGCCCCGGCCGGACATCCGGGCGCCCGATCGGCGCTGGTGCCCGGCCAGAAACCGGGCCCGCAGGCGCGCCGGCCGGGAGTGGATCCCCGCAGACCGATCCCGTAACGCCGGGCCCGCCGGGGCTAGATGCCGGAGCCGTCGCGTTCGGCGTCCGGCCCCGGCGTCACCAGCCGGCGGGGAAAGGGACCGGCGGGAACCGGGCGCCCGAGAAACCGGCACAGTTCCGGCCAGCCGGCGGCATGCCCGCCGGCGGCATGGCCGTCCATGTCCATGACCAGCAGGTCGTCGCGCCCGGCAAAATACTCGGCCACTTCGCGGTTGTGCCGGCGGTACCGCTCCAGAAATACCAGGGCGTCGAACTTTTTACGGCCGTAAAGCGCGCGGTGCAGCCGGTGGGTAACCGGATCGGTGTCCCAGGCGTCGCGGTACGGATTGCGCCGGCGGTCCCAGTGATCGCGCGCACTGCGCAGCCAGTCCACCTCATCCCGAACGGTCAGGATAAAGCGCGAGCCGGGGTACCCCCGGTCCAGTTCCCGGTACAGCAGCGTAATCGGCAGATCGCATACGGCGTAATGACGCTCGAGGGTGGAGGACCGGCCGGTCGCGGTCATCTGGTCCCAGATGGCCCGCGCCCAGTGGGCATCCAGCCAGTGGGCACTGTCGTATCCCAGCAGGGTGAGGGCGCGGTCCAGCGACGTGGTGGCGGTTTTGTGCATGCCGATTCCGAAAATCCGAGTGGGCAACGGGGCCAGATCCACGGGAGAAGAAAACGCGAAATCCCGATACACGCGTCCGCACCCGAACGTCCCGAAATTGGCAATGGTGTCGGTCTCGCTGACCGCCTGAAAGTCGCTGGGCTGGCTGACCGCCGCCTCGAGCGCTTCCGGATACTCGCGAAAGCGCATCTTATCGTGGTGCAGGATGACCTCAAGGTACTGGCGCGGAATCTCGCAGGCATCCAGCCCGAAGCGGCGCAGCCGGAAGTGAAAATCCTTGTCGTCGGGACCCCACTGGCTGTATTTTTCGTTATAGCCCCCGGACTTCAGAAACCAGTCCGCAGACACGGCGATACGGCCATTGCAGCCCTTGGGGTAGCGGAGGGGATCCGGCTGGTTGCGGTTGGCCCACAGGAATACATTGGGATTGCGGCGAAAGCGCCCGGCAACGAAGCGGGCAAAGCCGCGCCCGGTGAAGTTATCGGCGTCCACATTGACCAGCACGTCGGCCCCTTCGAGCAAACCGCACCGGTGCGCCATGTTTTTGGCGTGGGCCATATGGAACGGAGCGCCGCCGTTGCGGTAACTGTAGCAGACCAGCCGGCCGTCCGGCACCGCCGCCTGAAACCGCCCGACCCAGCCGGCCAGATCGTCCGGGCTGTCGTAGTCCAGCACCACGAACCGGCAGGCCGGATAGTCCCGGTTGTCGGCCATATTCTGCGGCAGGGTGCGCTCGAGATGGGGCAGACGCCCCTTGCAGGTTGTAACGAAAACGATACAGGGATCGCGGTTGAAGGCTGTCATAAAAAAGAACGCCAGGGGGCACCAGCATGATACCGCGCCCGCTATACCAGGTAAAGCGGGGAACCCGCGCGGCAGTTCCGGTACCGGGCTGACCGGGCTGGTACCGGTGGGCCGTTTCCACCGGGCCGATTTCGTGGTATACCCGAAAAGAACATTGTGGCGCCGACACGTAAAACCGCCGCAGCCGGAAAAGCGCAGCCGCTGCTGTTCGGTCCGCCGCAGGAACGCAACCCGCTCAACGTGCTGGGCGGGCTCGCCCGGCTGGCTACCGCCGGGCACGACCGGCGTGGCATGCTCAAAGTGATGGAAGCGGCGGGCCGGCGGGTGAGCCAGGCGGCCGCGCGCCTGCTGGCCGCGGAAGAACCGGAATGAATGAGCAGACACCCCAGACACCAGATCAACGCAGCCGATTACGAGATCCTCTCGCTCGCGGAGCGTTTGCTGCGGGCGCGCCGGCCGGATCAGCCGCGGGAAGCGATAAACGAAAGCGCGCGGAATCTGCTGCGCCGGCTGGAATACGAAGCCGACCGGCGGCGACGGCGTCGCCGGCCGCAGAACGATCCGGGCGGCTGACCCGCATTGAGGCGAAGGCCCTGAATCTGGCCGCGCGGCTGATCGAATATCTGGGGGGCGATTTCGAGACCGACATCGCCGGCGACCCTGCCGCGCTGTCCCTGAAGGTTTCGGCGCGTAACCTGATGCGCATGTTTCTGGAGCGCGAGGACCGCCGGCGGCGTCGCCGGCCCGGTGACCGCGATGCCTAGCACGCGCCGCAAAGCACCGGGGGGCTGGTGCGATTCGCGCGCGCTGTCCCGCGGGCCGCATGGCCGGGCGCTGTGCCGGCGATGCGCCGCCGAAGTGCCGCCGGGCCGGCGATCTTTCTGCTCGGATGCGTGCGTGGATCAGTGGCGGGTCCTGACCGATCCGGCCTATGTGCGGGCCACGGTGTGGAGGCGCGACCGCGGGGTCTGCGCCCTGTGCCACAGCGACACGATGGCCGGGCTGAAAAACCCGCGGCCGGGCAACAGCGGTCATCTCTGGCAGGCCGACCATATCGTACCGGTCGCGGAGGGCGGGGGCGAGTGCGGGCTGGACAATTACCGCACCCTGTGCACGGCCTGCCACAAACGCGAGACCGCCGCGCTGCGCCGCCGGCTGGCCGAGCGAAAGCGCCGGGAGCGGGTGGCCCCGCTGGCCCGGCCCCTGCGATTCGGCGAGCCGGACCAGATCGAGGCGAAACGGTGGCTCGGAAAGCAGCGGCACACCGGCAAGCATGCGACGGCCCCGCCGTTGCCGGCGGCAGAGCCGCCGGGGAGTCTGATCGATGCCTGATATAGAGGAAGTATTCCGGCAGCCCGAGAGCGCGCCGAAAGAGCAGCGCGCGCGCCGGCAAATGGTCGACGCGATCCTGACGCGCCATGCCGCCGCGTTGTCGCAGATCGGCGACGAGCTGGATCTGGGGGCGCTCCACCGGAACCTGACCGCCGCGCTTGCGCAGTTGCGCGACGCAGTGGGATGGGCCGCTGTCGATGAGGTGCCGGTCCTCGAGCGGCGGATCGGAGCGCTGGCGGCCCGGACCGAACTGGTGGAAGCGATCCGGAAAGTGCTTGCATGGAGTGCCAATGCCTGAGCGATTCAACCCAGGGGACCGGGTCAGAACCGCCGCCGTTCGTGAAAAGCCGAAGCGCGGCACGATTACCGACCGCTTTGCGGAGCGGGGACAGAACACCTGGTATGTGGTGACGATCGACGACATCGGGCAATGCATGTATCGGGAGTGCGAACTGGAGCGGGCAGGCGAGCCGGACCCGCCCACCCCGTCCGAAGGGAGCGCCAATGCCGAGGGCTGAGCGTCCGCAAAACGGCCATCCGGTTCCGGTACCGCCGGCCTATTGCATCGGGGCCGGGACCGTGGATAATACAGGATTATCGACATGACCAGTAGTTTGCAACCGGGGCACCGAAGGGGATAAGAACGACACTATGGAGCGCGGCACAGGACCACAGCGGGGCTGGGACGCCGACGATGTGTTCTTTGGAATCGTCATGCTGATCGTTTTGATATGGGTATTGTTTTTCTCGGGAGGGATGAGGTGACGGAACGATGACCGGCAGCACCTTCAGGATCTTCGAGCCCGGCCCGCCGCCTTACGGCTGTCCGGTTGCCGACCGTCTGCTTATTCGGCTGGCCGCGCTGCTCATCGCTGTGGTGACGCGCCGGCATCCGTTTCGCCCGCGCATAACTCCCCAGACTGAAACGATGCCGGTATGGCGAACGCCGGACGGCAAGGGATGCACCGGACACGAGCCGTTCACCATCGGATGGTGGCTGCATGAGCTTGCGCCGCCGGCTGCCATGGCGGCCTGGTGGAAACTCAACACGGATTCGGTCTGGGGCGGCTACGGGACATCGGGGCTTTCCGGACAGGTTCGGCAATGCCTGACCGAATGGCCGGCCGGAAAGGACGGCACAGAATGACGACCGGCAGCACCGCCCCCGTCCTGAACGACCGGCAGCGCCGCATGGTGCGGCACGCGCTCGGATTCGACGGGCGCCACCGCGTGCAGTACCGCAACCATTACGTGGTCGGGAACGATTCGCCGGATTACGCGGAGTGGACCGATCTGGTCACCCGCGGGCTGGCCCATCGCCACGGGGGTAATGAGCTTTCGGGCGGCGATCCGGTGTTCTGGTGCACCCGCGAGCTGGCCCTGTCGGTGCTGGAGCGGCGGGAACGGCTGGCCGAAGACTTCAGGTAATATCGGAGGATACCGCAAAAATGAAACGCCCATCGAAAGCGAAAGCACACGGAACGGAGCGCCGGACGGCAGCGCCGAAGCAGGCAACCGTGCGCGGCCATGGGGGGAAACAACTTCCCGTTGAGATCGCGGACGAATTGATAGACCAAATGAGCCAGGAGACGGCCCAAATGCGCGAGGAAATCCGCCGCCTCGAGCTAAGGCTGGCGGCGTGCAGCGCGGTGGCGCTGGGCCACACCGAAATTGCGGCGACGCCCGACCATGAGTGCTGGTCCCCGGTGTACGCCGACGTGCTGGCGCTGCGCCGCCGGTTCGACGAAACCGACCGGGATTTGACTAAGTTGCAACGGGCAGGCCAGATTACCGCCGCTTTCGGGGAACGCGCGATCGCCAGCCAGCCCGGCGGTATTGCTGACCTCCTCGTCGGCCGGGCTGCCGGCCCATTCAAAAGCCGCAGTGTCACCCGGATCGGCAACGTCGAGATTACGGTGACGGAGTTATGACGATGCCCGCCTGCCACGAGTGCCGTTTCTGGGACGCCAAAGCGGGGCCGAATCTGGGATACTGCCGGCGGCGCAGCCCGTCGCGGCGGCCCAAAGACTACGGTGCCTGGCCGGTAACCAGGCCGGTCGACTGGTGCGGCGAATTCGCGGCGATCGCGCCGGCGCAGGACGAAGGCCGGGAAGAGTATGCGTCGTCGCGGCCGGCGGACTGGGCGCAGCCGCATCCGTTCGCCGGCGATCAGAGCAATTGCATTACGTGCGGACTGGCCGCGCACAACCCGATCCACCACGGACCGCCAACCATCGCGCCGGCGCAGGAAGCATCGGGGCCGCGCCGGCCACACCCGTTCAAAAACGACAATCGCGCGATTCTCAGCGTGCGGGATATCTGCCGGGACTGCGGGCTGGAGTTCGGCGATCCGATCCATGAGGGCCGGTTTCACAGCATCCGCAGCAGCGGTGCCCGGCACGACGGCATCGCCGTGATGGCGAAGCTCGCGCCGGGCGAGCCGGTGTTTGTGCTGCGGGGCCAGGATGTGAGCGCGCCGGACGCGGTGCGCCACTGGGCTGATATGACCGCCGGCATACCTGACTCAAAATACCGGGATGCACTCGCCTGCGCTCTCGAGATGGAGCAGTGGACCGGTCCGAAAAAGCAGCCCGACTAACGAGGAACCAACATGATACAGCGCAGCCGTCAAACGATTCCCTACCGCCCCTTTCGCGAGATCTCATCGGTGCGCCGGGTGGCCCGGATCGTGGGGGTGCTCATGATCGCGGTGCCGGTCGCCGCCCTCCTGACGGCGGCCGCAATATCGGTTTACCGGCGGGCCCCGTCGGTTCCGGCGGATGCCTGGCTGCACGCTGTCGAGTTCGCCGGGGCGGCGCTGGTGTGGTGTCTGGCGGCCGCCCGGCTGATCGGCGGACCCCGCGGAGGAAAACGATGAGCCGCTGGCCCAACCCGAACGAGAACACCGGCACGGAACAGACATGGCTGGTCGGACAGGCCTGCAGTTTCGCCGGGGTGAGCGTCCGCCAGCTCCAGTGGTGGGACGAACACGGGATCGTGACGCCCCTGCAGCAGGGGCACCGGCGCCTGTACAGCAGCCGCCAGGCGGCCGAGATCGCGCTGCTGGCCGAGCTGCGCAGCAAAGGCATCTCGTTACAGCGGTCCCGCTCCATCCTGCGTTTTCTCCGGCGGGAGCTCGGGCGCCCCGGCGTGGCCGGGCTGCCCGGCCTGTACCTGATCGTGACACTGACCCCGGACGGTCTGGATAAAGATCGCTGCCGGCTGGAAAACGAGCCCGGCGAGATTATCCGGGTCATCGAACAGGCCACCCGCCCGGTGGTGCTGGTGTCGCTGTGGGACAAGCTGAAAGGGCCGGGGGCGGCTTCGGCCGCTTCGGACAGCGGCACGTCCCCCGAATCGGAAACCGAACCCGTTGGGCGCCGGCGGCCACCCCGCAGGGGACCCGCATGAACCAGACCGCCATTCTCGCGGCCATCCGGCGGCACCAGATCGCGGGCTCTTATAACGGCTGGCCGACTTTCGCCGTGGTGACCCTGCCGGACCAAACCCAAATCGCGGCGGCGATCGCGCGGACCGCGGCACAGCGCATGCGCGGCCTGATGGGCAAAAGACATCTGCCCGGTGACCGCGGCATGCTGCTGGTGCATCCGTACGAACGCGACGGCCTGACGGTGTGGATGCTGAACATGCTGGTACCGCTCGATTTGGTCTGGATCAATTCGGTTGGGTGCGTGGTGGCCATTGAACCGCAGGCCCCGCCCTGCACCGTCCAGCCGTGCGTGCCCTACGGACGCCATGCCCCGGCGGCCCTGTTCGTGCTCGAGCTGGCGGCCGGGCGGGCCGCACAAAGCCAACTGCGCATCGGCGACCTGCTGGCGTTCTGAGAAGTCCTATGACCAACCGACACGAACACGAACCGGATGAGAACGGCACCGGGCTGGTGATTGTGCCCTGCCGCTGCGGAAAGCCCGACTGCCGCAACGTGATTGTGGGGATTTTCGAGCCGAAACTGGCGACCGTGCCGCACCCCCTGGTTTCCGGGCGGGAAACGACCATGTTTTACACGAAAACCGGTTACGACAAGCTGCGGGAGCTGGTCGACCGCGTCATCGCCGAAAAGGGGGGCGGCGGCAAAACGGACAGCGGCGCGCAGTTCGTCGAAAAGGGGACCGAGCACGTCGTTTTCGACAGGATGCCCGCCGGGATGTTCACGCTGTGCGCGGCCACGCTCACGCAAAAACTTAAATCCGTGCCGTCCGGCCTTCCCGGTTTCGCATCGGTGCGCATCGGCCTGCCGGACGGCGAGACCGAGGCTGTGCTGGTGTTCGCTACCGGCGCGGTGGCCCGTCTGGTCGATCAGGCAGCCGCCGCAATCGAGCGGGATCTGGGGCTGGGGACGTGAATATCGAGGGCACCGGCCGGTTGTGTTCCATCTGCGGGGATCCGGCGGAATTCGCCTGCGACTATCGCCAGGATCGCCGCCGCCGGCTGGGAGTCAAGAGAGTACGGAGGGGCGATCTGGTCATAACCCGCCGGGATGAGATCGAACCGGCCGCTCACTGGCTGGTTACCGCCGTCACCATGCTGTTTTCGCCGTGGCGGCGCGACAGCCTCCTGATGGCGTGGTTCACTCTGAAGGGGGACTGCGGGACCGGCGAGATTAAACCGAAAACCCGCGGCAGTCTGCGGGTCATCCGGCGGGAACCGTGCGGGACAGCCGTGTGCTACCGGCACGTCCGCGAGATCGACGATAATGTGCACTGGTGCAGCCGGTGCGCCGAGGCGGCGGCCGAGGTGGTCAATTGAAATACGTCAGCATCGCCGATTTCAAAACGGCGGACGGAATCGACTGGGCCGCTTACCAGGTTGCGACGGCTCGCGCCGAACGGGAGAACGTCGACAGCGGAGACCGCTGTTCCCGGTGCGGGGTGTTGTTGCTGCAGGGGCCGGGGCACCCGCGGGAGTGCGTACAATGCCGGGCGCTGCGCCGGCCGGAGGAACTGACTCACGACCGCTTTGTGCGGTGCCCGGAGTGCGGCCACTTTGAAGCGGCCCACGCCGCCGCGTCCGACCGCAACGGTCTGCTGGAACCGGGCGACCACACGGTGGTGTGCGGAAACTGCGGCGACAGCTATCCGGTCAATACCATCGTGTCGTACTCGTTCACCAGTCCGGCCCTGTCGCCGGCGGCGCCGCCGCCCGAGGAAGAAACATGAGCGAAGTGCTCCAATGGCCCGACGCGGTGGCGTGGGTTGTCGACATTCTGGACGAGATGTGCAACGCGATCGGCACGGTCGATAGTTCCATCGATCGCGATGAAGCGCAGGCGGGCCGGCCGTTCGATGAGCTGGACGCCGCCCGCGAAAAACTGGAAAAACTCCGCAGACTGCTGGTGCTGCGGGCCGTGGACTCCGCTGTCGGGACCATCACAATGAAAGATGAGTGCCCGCATTGCGGCGCCCGAACGATGTACCCGTGGGGTACGCCGCCGATGGCGACAGCTCGCGTGTGCCCGCAGTGCGGCTGCACGGAGATACGTAAAGTCGCAACAGCAGAATCGGCCCCCGCGCCGGACCAGCCCGTAGACGTCGACCGGAGTACCGCATGAGGGATCTCTGCCCGCAGTGCGGCAACCGAACGATGTACCCGTGGGGTACGGCGTCGATCGCGACGGCCCGGTGTTGTCAGGATCCGGAGTGCGCATACGTGGAGGAACGGTCGACTGAACCGCCGGCTCAGTCACCGGCACCGCCGGCCAGGAGCGCGACATGAGCTGTACGCGATTCAAGCCGGGCGAAATCGTCTGGCCGGCTTTCCGGGCAACCGTGGTGCGTCTTCTCGATTCGCCCGGTTTTTACGAGATCGCGAGCACCGTCGGCGTCCGCATGAACGTGCATGAAAGTGAGATACGAAACAACGACGGGATAGTACCGACCGGGATGCCGCTGTCCATCGGCGCACCGGTCCATATCGCGAATGTCATCGATCCCGGCGGCAAACCCGGCCGGGTAGTTGGGCGCTTCAGCCGGGCTCAACTGCCGGGCCGCGGTACGGTGCGGTTCTCCTGTACTATGCTGCTGGTGCGGATACGCTGCGAAGACGGAACCGAGACCGATTATCTGGCACCCGAGGCCCACTGCATCGCGACCAGGAGCGCGGCATGAGTGAGCGGCGCGACGCGCGATTCGCCGAGCTGGACGCGCTGATCGCGGACGGAAAACCGCGCCGGATCCCGGCCGCCAAAAGCGAGCCCGTCCCCGCGCCGGCGGAACCACAGGGCCGCTGGGTGCGGCAGTCGGAAATTCTGCCGGCTCGGGTGCGCTGGTATCGGGATCATCGGGCGGCCGGGCTGTGCGTGCGGTGTTCGAAAACGGCCGTCCGCGGTCACGTGCTTTGTGCCGGGCACCTGGCAGCCGGACGGAAACAAAGGAGCGCGGCATGAAGGGCACCGACGTGTCTGCCGAGGAGATCAGGTCGGTGCGGGAGTTTCTCGAAGCGAGCAACGGCGAATATGGCCCATGGGACGAAGCAAACGACGCTCAGCCGATTTCGTCACAGCGCGGCCAGTTCATTCGTATGATCGCCTGGTACGGCGCTCTGCGCTCGCGCGGCGCGCCGCTGCCGGGGCGGCCGCCCATGGGCTGGTTTGAAGTGGTCGACCAGCCTGAAGCCGCCGCCCGGCCCGAGCCGCGCGAAACCGCCGGGCAGTACCCCCGATAACGGAGCGATATGAACGACACAGGACTTTTTGCGGGCAGGCTGCTGCGATGCACCGCCGGGCTGCCGGTGCTCCTGGCGCTCGCTCTGCTGAACCGAGTGGCCGGACATCCCGATGCGCTTGAGGCGGCCGGCAATTTGCTGAGCATGTGGATGCTGGCCGGTCGCGCCGCTCCGGCCGACGATATCGGGCGCGCAGGGGAGTGAGGACACGATGAGCGCAACGGGCATTTTCATCATAGTGGCGGCGGCCTCGAACTTCCTGATGGTCCTGACGCTGGCGACGGGGAAGCCGGATAACCCGGCGTACTGGGCTATGCTGGCGGTCTACGGGACCACCGCCGTGACATCCGCGCTGCTGGCGATCGCGGCGAGGCGGCCATGAAAGCAGTGAACCGTTTGGAACTGGCCCGGCTGCAATTGCCCAACTATCTCGACGCGATCACACCCGCTACGATCGCGATGAGGTGTACGGGATGCAGGTCTGTTCGATTCGGTCGGCCCTCGAGTGCCGGATAATGGAACCGGCCGCATAAAATCACCATGGAACGCCGCGCCCTCCATATCGTGCTCGAGGATCTGCGCACTCATCTGCGCACTCAGCGCAACCGGGTGGCCGGCAATCTCGCGGCGATCGATGAAGCGATCCGGACACTCACCGCCATGTACGAGGTGGAAGCGCCGGCCGCCGACCCGGACGCCGGCACCGCCGGAGCGCCGGCCAAACCCGAACCGCACCGCCGGCCCGCGCAAAAGCGCCCGGCGGCGGCGCCGGGCGAAAACGCGCCGTGCACGATCGCGGACGGCATCCGCGGCGCGCTGGCGGCGCTGAAACGGCCCTGCACCCAGATGGAAATCTGGGAGTGGTGCCAGCGCAGCGGGCACCGCCATATCACCCGCATGCAGGTCTCACAGAACCTGTACGCGCTGCGCACCGCCAATCAGGTGCGCCGGACGCCGGGCACCGAAGGGATGGGGGAATCGGTAACGTGGGAACTGCAACAGCAACAGTAAGGAAGCCGACACAACCGATTTTAACAGGTAAAGCGAGGGAGCGCATGACATACGAAGAACTGGGCCGCCGGCTGGAATGCTTCGACTACACCGGCACCCTGCCGGAAGTGCTGGCGCGCATGACCGACGAAGCGCTGGACCAGCTCCACCTCGAGCTGAACGCCAACCAGGCGGACCATCACCTGTATTTCGGACTGCGGCGCTATCGGGTGGAAACCGGCAGCCCGGCCGACGAGGAGGTCAGCAATACCGCCGGGCTGGCCATTCTGAGCGCGGCCGTCAATGTTTTGACGGTGGCACGGATGCACCGCCGCGGCACCATCGAGGTGCTGCGCTGGCCCGATTCCCCGTTCGCTCACCCGGACCAGATTTTCGAGGTTCGCCAAACCGCCGCCACCGCGGAACAGCGAAACCGTCTGCACAACATGCTGAAGCGGCACGAGCAGAACTGAACCGAGGTAACCCCGCATGAAGATCCTGATAATCCTGTTTGGGCTGGCCGTGGCGGCCATGCAGAAACCAGCCGGCCCGCCGGTCCGCCCGGAGCTGCGCCACTGGCCCCTGACCTTCACCGGCAGCGACGGCACCGTGTGCACCCTGCAGAAAGTGGCCGGCGCGGTCATCACCGCCCGGCTTAACTGCACTGACGGAAGCACCGCCATCTACACCACGATCACCGGGACGGGCACCGCGCCCGCCGGCGGCACCGTGGGGCTGGGGCAGGTCATCGCCCTGATCGGCATCAACCCGACCGCCGCGCCGGTAACCATGGGGGCGCTGGGAGCGGTGCCGGCCAACGGGATCGCGTGGAGTTTCGCAACCGGTTCCGGCAACCCGGTCAGCTCGGGCGCAGTGGGGTGGCCGTGAGGGCCGCGCGGGCAGCCGGGCTGGCCGTGGTGCTGGCGGCGGCGACCGCGGCGTACTCGGACCACTGGCACAACGGGTTTCACTTCGACGACAGCCATTCCATCACCGATAACCCGGCTGTTCATTCGCTCGACAATCTGCCGTCGTTTTTCAGCGATGCGAAGACTTCGAGTGTGTTGCCGTCCAACCGCACCTACCGGCCTCTCACCACCGCGTCGCTGGCGCTGGACTGGGCGGCGGGCCGCGGGTGCCCGGAGAATTTTCAGATCACCACGTTTGTGCTGTACCTGATCGGGCTGGCGGCGCTGTTCGTGTTGTTCCGGGGAATGCTGGGCAGCGTGATATTCGCGCTGGCCGGCGTCGCTCTGTTCGGGCTGCATCCGGCCGCCGCCGATACCGTCAACTACATCGTGCAGCGGGCCGACCTGCTGGCGGCGTTCGGCGTGGTGGCCGGGCTGGCCATACGGGCGCGCCGGGGCGCCCGGTTCGGCCTGTATCTGGTGCCCCCGGCGCTGGGCATGCTGGCCAAGCCCACCGCAGTGGTGTGGCCGGTGCTGCTGGCGCTGTACCTGTGGCTGTTCGAATCGCAGGAAGAACCGCAGCCGTTGCGCCGGGCACTCCGGCGAACCCTGCCGGCGGCGCTGGTGACCGGGGCGCTGGCTATTCTCGACTTTGCCATGATTCCCAAAACCTGGGTTGCCGGGTCCGCCGCGCCGGGCATGTACCTGCTGATGCAGCCATATTGCGCGCTGCGCTATTTCGGCGCGTTCATTCTGCCGGCGCATCTTTCCGCCGACAGCGATCTGGCGCCGTTCACAACCGTATGGCAGCCGGAGATCTGGCTGGGGTTCGCATTCGTTGCGCTGCTGATCGGGTGCGTGACGACATTCGCGCGGTATCCCGAGGGAAGGGCTTTCAGTTTCGGGCTGGCGTGGTTTCTGGTCTGTATGCTGCCGGCGTCCGCCACCCCGCTGGCCGAGCTGGAAAACACCCACCGGATGTTTATGCCGTTCATGGGGCTGGCACTGGCGGCGGCCAGCCTGCTGCGGTCCGTCTGGCTGGCCGGCTACGCGTGGACTCCGGTTCGTCCGCGCCACGCCGCACTTGCCGCCGGCATTCTGCTGGTGCTGGCGATCGAGGGGCTGGGCACATGGCGGCGCAATCAGGTGTGGGCCACCGAGGCGACGCTGTGGCGGGACGTGACCGAACAGAGCCCGCACAATGGCCGGGGCCTCATGAATTACGGGCTCACCGAGATGGCGGCGGGCCGCCTGGACTCCGCGCTGTCCCTGTTCGAACGGGCCCACGACTTCACCCCCAATTACGCGCTGCTCGAAATCAATACGGGAATTGTGCTGGGGGCGCTGGGCCGCCCGGCACCGGCATGGCAGCACTTCCAGCGGGCCATCGCGCTGGCCCCCGAAGACTACCGCTGCCATTATTATCTGGGGCGCTGGCTGCTGGGACTGTCGCGGCCGGCCAGCCCGCTGGCCATCGCGGAGCTGCGGACGGCCGAGCGGCTTAACCCGGCGTGGACCGATTCGGCCGCGCTGCTGGCAGCGGCCACAGGGAAACAACAATGAGCAGCGGCCCGGTGGCGGAATGTTCGGATCACCCCCGCGCCGACCACGATTCGGTCGAAGTCGCGCCGGGCGTCACCGTCCACCCCTGTATCCACAGCGGGGCTCCTGTCGTCGCGGGTACGCGGATTTCCACCCGATGGATCAGCGGTCGATTCGGTGCCGGAGAGACCCCGGAAGAACTGGCAGATGACTACAACGTGACCGTGCAGCAGGTTCTCAACGCCATCCGCTACGAGCTGCGCATCCGCATCGCCAGACGGTACGCCGGTCTGAAACCGACCCGAAAGAAGAAGGTGACGGTGCCCGATGGCTGATCCGCGATTCACAAAGGGAGACCGGGTGCGCGGGCCGCAATACTCCTACTGCCCGGAGTTCATACGAGTCGGCATCGTGACCGAAGTAATTCCTGACCGCAAAGCTGCCGGTGAATGGTTCTACCGGGTTCAGACTCAAGAGAGTGGCTATTTCGTCTGGGCCGAAAACGACCTGACCCTGCTGCCGCCGGCCGGACCGCACGAATGGCCCAACGCGACGGACCCGCGCTATGCCTGAACCGCGATTCAAACCGGGGGACCGCGTTGCGCTCGTCGGCACCGTCATAAGTGTTTGCCGCTGCGGTGCCGATACAGCGCCGGCGTGGTACATAGTGGAGGTGCACGATCCCCTGACACCTGAGCTGCTGGTCCAGATCCCCGAGAATTTCATCGCGCCGTGTCCGCTGAGTCTGCTACACGTGAGACGCAACCGCCCCGAACCCGCCCGCACTGAAGGCTCCTGATGGCTGAGCCGCAATTCAAACCGGGGGACCGCTACACCGGTCCCTGCACATGCCCGCAGTGCGGATGCGGGTCCGGGGATCTGAAGCCCGAGCATTTGCCTGTGGTCCTCCGGGCACTGGGCGACACGGTGGTGCTGGTCTGCGATGTATGCGCGGGCGGATGGTGCTGGTCTCAAAAAGTTCCGGTACCGGAGTCTTCCTGCAAAAAAGCGGAACCAGGCATAAAGTGACGAAACGGGCCGGCGTGACAGAGTGCACCGTTAACGGTGAGGTGTTCCGGGTCGGTGACACTGTTCGGGTGTTCAATCAGCAGAGTTACAACTGGTTTCACCGCCGGGCCGTGATCGTCAGGATCGTGCGGAAACCGGGGCGCGGGTTTCGGCCGGCGTCCTGCGTAGTGCGGTTTCCGAAAACCGGTTGCCTGCCCGAGAGTGAAGTTCTGGTACCGGCCGCCCATTGCGTTTTGCTGGTCCCCGGGCATAAAGTGACATTATGACCGGCACAGGACCGACCAGCATACCGGAGCGCTCCGGCGGCCCTCACGGGCATCGGACACCAGACCCGCTGTACGATCAGTCCGAGATTCCTTTCGGTACCGCAGCGGCGTCTCCTGTGGCGGTCATGCGGGCCGGACCGGGACCGCTCCGCAATTCGGCGAGGGTGTCCGCTGCCGATGCAACGACCGAGCCGCCTAACTCCCTGGGAAGTGCGGAGCGGCCCCGGCCCGGCCGGCAATTAGAAACCGGCGAGCGCCGCATGGTGCTGCCGGAGTTTTTGGACTACGCCAATCTCATGGAGTTTGCCCCGCCGGTCGGGCGCAACAGTGGCGGCCTTATCCCCACCCAGACCGCTGGAACGATCCAGGATACTGGTCGATGTGAGCACGAGGTACCGCTCGACCGCATCTGTGTGAAGTGCGCGGGGATCGCGGCATGAACACGGGTGCCCGCGACGTTGACGACAGCTTCAGCCGTTTCACGCGGGCGCACAGCCGACTGTTGCTGCGGGGCACCGATCCCGCGAAAAATCCAACCAATGGGGAAGTGTGGGAGCGCATCGCACAGCGCGAACTGGACAGGGTTAAGCGTATCTACGGAAACCGCATGAGGGTTTCCGGCTGTCGTAAAACCTGCTACGCGATCGAACGGCGTGACGGAATACTCGATCTGAAGGTCCCGGATCCCAGCACATTGGCAAAGCTCAGGGTCTTTATCCACGAATGCCAGCACGCCATTCTCGGTCACAGCCGCCACTCCTACGACGACACATTTCCGCTTAGTCGCATGGAATACGAGGCTGAACGCGAGACGTTCGGCATTCTGCGGTCCAACGGCATTGGCGTGACCGACGCGATGCGCCGATGGTCCCAACAATACGTGGCAGCCGCAGTGTCTTACGATATTGCACACAAGGTTGAGCCGGACCGCCGCGCGGTCGATTATGCCGGTCGTTATATCAAAGCGCACGGCAGTCTGGCCAGAAAAGTGGAACACGCACAGGCCACGATTCGATGAGCACCGCAATGAGCGACGCGGTTCTGACGGGCCTGTGGCTGACGGCCCTGTTTACGGTGTCGGCGCTGGGCGGGTATCTCGGGTCGCGTGCCGGCGAACGCGCGAACCGGCGAAAGCGCGAATCTCCGGACCGGGACGGAACCGAAATGTACGGCAGGAAGGCCGGGCCGCGCCCCCTGCCGCCGCGGGGAACCGCCGCATGAACCGGCGGCGCCGGCACCACCATCACCACCACGCCGGATGGCTGCAAAGACTCTGGCGCGGATTGCATTTTGGTCCCGAAAAGTTCCGGTACCGCCGGTCCCTTGCAAAAAGCCGGAACCGGGCATAAAGTAGCGATATGGACAGCACAGGACTGACCGACGCATCTGACCCTGTGAGCGAACGGCGGAGACGAACCACACAATCGCGCCCGCGCCGGCGGCGCGTCACTCACCGACGCGCTCACCGACGCCCCATGACGGCAAACCAAAAGAACGCCTGGAATGCGAAAGCCGATGCGCTGCTCGAACACTGCCGCGATGTATGGCGGGACGCCGCCGGACTCGACACGGCTGTCCGGGACTCCATCGCGCATGGTCTCGCCTCCCTGGTCCATGCAGCCTTTGACTGCCGGGCCATCGCAATAGAATTCCGGGACACCGAATCCTGGATAGCGTTCATCCGTAGTTCCACCGCCCAGTGGTTTCGTGACCGCGGATTCGTCGAATGGTTCTGCGCGGGCGCTGCAACGCTGTTCATGACTTCACCGCCCCGATGTCTGTCCGACCTCATCGTCGTTCGCAAAAAGCCGAGGCGACGGGCATGAAACGCCGACGAACCACCGAACCGCGAGCCGCCCGGACAACTCCGGCACAGGTGCTCCGTCCCATGGTCAGCCGGGGGTTCGGCGGTGAAAAGCTGCCGATGCTGATCGATGAGAAAGTCCCGGTACCTTCGTCCTCTTGCGCGGATAGGGGACCGGTTGTAAAGTAGCGTTATAGACATGACCAGTACACCGCGACCGGCCACCAGCGGGGATGAGAGCGGCACAGAGCGAAGTTATCAGTGCGACGAATGCGCCGATGGTATCCTGACGGTTCGCGTCACATGCGGGCGCGTCATGGGCCGCTGTGACCGTTGCGGGCACGAAGTGGACTGCGAGCTGCCGGATGCACAGGCCACGGGACCGGCACCGCTCCGCAATTCGGCCATTGCGGCGCGGCCCGGTTCGCCGCCGGCTGCCGAAGCGTACAGCGAGGGCCTTCAACTCGATCCGCCGCTGGAAGCCGCAGACCGCCGTATGGTGCTGTCGGAGTTTCTCGACTACGCGAATCTCATGGAGTTTGCCCCGCCGGTCGGGCGCAACAGTGGCGGCCTTATCCCCACCCAGACCGCTGGAACGATCCAGGATACTGGTCGATGTGAGCACGGGGTACCGCTCGACCGGATCTGCGTGAAGTGCGCGGGGATCGCCGCATGAACACGGGTACCCATCCCTGGCGGCCGGACCAGTTCCGGACCGGGAAACCAGGGAGTTGCGGGATCTGCGGTCTCGATCGCGAAGCTCCGGTGCACGGCACCCGGCCGGACCTGATCGCCGGAATGCTGGCGCGGGCTGTCCGGGTCCAGCTCGATTTTCTCGACCGGCTCGAGGAGGCGACCGGGGAGGACGACCCGCTCCTGAAACTCCGGGTGAAGATCCATGCGCCGCTGCGCGCCGCCATGGAGACGGCGCTCGCCGCCTACAACGTCCGGTACCCGCACGATCAGGTTCTGACCACCCGGATGACCCGGACGGCCGGCGTATCTGCTGTGAACGAGAACCGCGTCATGACCGATTACAACGGCTTTGATCGGCCTGCACCGGCGACAGCCGCCACCGGGCACAGCAAAAGCGGCGTAAGCCGCCGCACCGCCGTCATCACCATCACGGACGAAGCCGGCGAGGGCATCGGGCTCACGGCGGACCTGTATCCGCCGGTAACCGGCGATCACCCGGCCGATCTGGTGAGCTACTGCGCGGTGCTGGCGGTGGACGCGATCGCCGGGGTCCGGCTTTACCGTTCGGAGGATCCCGGATGAAACGCCGCCGCCGGCACCACCACCATCACCACCACGCCGGATGGCTGCGGCGACTCTGGCGCTGGTACCGCAACACCTGGAGGAATTCATGATCCTGCTGATTCTTATCATTCTGCTGGTCCTGCTGCTGGGCGGCGGGGGCGGCTGGTACGGGCACCAGCGCTGGGGACCGTCCGGCAGTTTCGGCATCGGGCTGGGCACCATTCTGCTGATCGTGCTCATTGTGCTGCTGCTCGGAGGGCTGCGGTAATGCCGGACGCGGACCAGAAACTTACTCAGCTCGAGGACGCGAACGATACCGTCGCGTCGCTGTGGTACGGGTTGGGCCCAACGCTGCGGGCAAAACTGGGGGCCGGCGATCCGGCTGCCCTCGCGGATCCCAAAGCCATCGCCTACGACAGGGCCATCGACACGCTGGTGGCAACCGCCAACGAGCTGCGGTTTCACAGCGGGCCGGGATCCTGAACGAAAACAATGGCTGTGTTGCCTCTCGCCGGCATATTGACGCTGTTGGTTCTGGCACTGGCCGCCGCCGCGATCGTGTGGGCTGAATGGTACTGGGGCGGCCTGAAACGCCAGCCGCGCGCAAACTGCCACATTCTGCACAGCACCCGGCCGGTGCCGCTGGGGGACTGGTCCAGGCGTCCCCCCGGCGCCGTCACCATGGCGCTGTACCGCAGCGTGCGGAATCCGGTGTACGGAATGCTGTGCCACCGGCTGGCTGACGGAACCCTGATCCCGATTCACCGGGGCGCCCCGTGGCACCCCGATCTGCAGTACTGGACACTCGAGGACGAACAGCCGCTGCCCGGCGCATTCGGCGGCCCGGCCCCGCGCGAATCGTGATAGAATTGGCGGGCCGGGAGCTTTCTGTGAGTGGATTCCAACCGGCACGCGGGCCGGCGGGGGGTGCTGCTCTCTTTCTCACAAGTCTCGGGTGGCCCCCCATGAACACACCGGCCCGCGCATTTTTCGGGGATAATGGGCTGTGCGGCTGATCTCCCGAATTCCGCGGCGTCTGCACTCCCGGCTGGGCGACATCAACAGTGTGGCCCAGACCGTCCAGACCATCGAGGGGTGGTTTCCGCCGGGCACACCGGGCTACCCCAACGGTTCCCTGAGTTACCGGTACAACAACCCCGGAAACCTCACCTACGCGGGCCAGCCGGGCGCCAGCCCCGTGCAGGTCTGTAACCCCACCTGTCACACCTTTGCCGATTTCGACACGGTCGCGGACGGCGAGGCTGCGCTGGATAACCAGATCGAGAGTCAGGCCGGCAAAGGTCAGACCATCCTGCAGTTTGCCAGCCAGTACGCACCGGCCAGCGACGGCAACGACCCCAACAGTTACGCGGCCCAGATCGCCGCCAACGAGGGGCTGTCGGTGTCGGATCCGCTGGCCGCCGCGCTGGCCGGCGGATCTGCGGCCGTCAGCCCGATCAGCCTGCCGGACGGCAGCGGAGACGACAGCACCGGCGGATTCGACTTCAGCGGCATTCTGAGCACTCTGGGACTGGACTCGATCGATCCCACCGTGCTGGCCGCCGGCGCGGTCGCGGCCGGGCTGGTACTGGTGCTGGCGATGAGGGATTGAATTGGGCCGCCCCGATGGATTAGGATTGAATCCGCCCTATGGACAGAACAGACGAAAACCGCAACCCCATCGCCTGTATCACGGCGGTGGCAGCCGAAGCCGGGCTGCGGCTCGGCATCGACTACGAACAAGGAAACTCTTTCACCGAAAACGGCCAGACTTACTACACTGCGAAATTCCTGGGCGATCCGGTCCAGACCAGCATCCGGGTGATCGACACCGTGGGATATTACACGCGGGTCGGCACCGCGCGCTGGTCCTACATTGCCATGCCGCGGTTTGTGTGGTTTGCGCTGAGCCCGTCCCAGCAGCGCGATGTGGTGGGGTTTCACTACCAGCATGAGGGCGGCACCGAAATGCGCGGCCTGTTCCCCAACTACGGGAAACCGTGACGTTCGGCAGCCTGTTTGCCGGCATCGGGGGAATCGATCTGGGACTCGAGCGCGCCGGCAACTCCGAAAACGTCTTGCCGTCGAGATCGCGCTGGCTCTTGCTGAGGGAACGGCATGGGAGAAAGAAACTATCGCCGCGATTCGTCGAATGGCTCATGGGGATGCCGCCGGACCACACCAGCCTGACGAAGCCGACCGTCTCGAGCTGATTTCGGCCCAGGAACTGCTGGGCGGCATGCGCAACATCGAAGCGCTCCGCGAAGCCATGGCCGACCGGACCAGCCGGCTGGGCCGGCTGGGCAACGCAGTGTTTCCCGATTGCGTCGAGTGGCTCGGGGTGCGCATCGTCGAATGTTTCGGCGCGCCGGCAGGCATACCGGACGGCGCCGGCGATCTCGGACCGGCGCGCCGTGCATGATAGCATTGGCGCGAGGTAATTTTTATGTCAGTGGTAACCAAGATCAACGAAGGCGATCCCAACACAAGGCTGGCCCGGTTCACCGTGGCCATCGGCAACACCGCCAATTACGACGTGACCCAGCCGCCGCACAACTGGTTTGACCCGGCCGCGCTGTTGCTGGTTAAGCAGGGACTGCCCGACAACGAAATGGAGTACCTGTATTTCGACGGGATCCCGGCCGGCGACACCACCATGCTGCAACTCGTCAAAAGTTTCACCTGCACGGCCCTGCAGGCGTCGGCCGTCAATTCGCCCCCCGGCTCCGCAGTCGAGAGTGACGGGCTGATCCACGGAATCAGCGCGAGCGGCCAGGTGGGGCTCCCGTTCCTGCCCACCCCGCTGCGCCAGCTCAAACAGCAGACCACCAACCAGGCGTCGTACGAGGATATCGAGACCGAAAGCGTCTTTGGCATCCCGGTCGTGATGCTGAACGTGCAACTGGCCGATTCATTCACGCTGGGCGGGCCGGCACAGGCGCTCTATCTGGATCAGGCCAACCAGCAGGCCATTCTGGACGCACTGGTCGAATCGGTCAACAACACCCGGGTGCTGCGCGCGCACTTCGGCATTTGACGGGAACGCCCGCAGCGGGTACAGTGTGGGTGCGGCGTCGACTGGAGTTTGGTCCCAGCGCTGGGTTCATACCCCGGATTACGCCGGTTCAAATCCGGTCGCCGCAACGGATACAACCCAGTAGACATGGGTCGGCGATGAGTCGGAAGACGGGCGGGCGGCGAGCCCGAAGAAAACCCGGAACGATTCGTGAAATCCCGATGCGCGCCGGCCATCCTTATCGTCGGTACCGGGGGGCCAAACGCCGGCAAGGCGGGCGGCCCCAATTGGTTGCTAAGCAGAGTGTAGTCAGAACGGGACCAGACGGTCTGTGCCGCGGGCGCGCCGGCGGGACCAGATCGTCCGGGTAAATGTCGATCGACGGGTGGGCGGCGTGGCCCGGATCAGCTCCACGGCGGCCGGCACGGTCATGGCGTCGGATTCACCTTTCATCGACTGGACGGCAAGCACCCACTGGCCCACCGTCTGGGCGCCGTCGGACGCCGGATTGTACTGGCGGGTGCGCCGCCCCAGACCGCGGCGCTTGAAATGGTGCCCCATCTTCCCGTTGCACGAGCGGCACGTCCAGATGAGATTATCCGGGCTGGCGTTTTCTTCGTGCCCGTCCAGATGCCCTACCATGATCTGGTTTCGGGATCCGCAAAAAGCGCAGCGCTTCTCTCCGGGGGGCGGCCGCCGATTGGCGCGATACCGCAACGCCCGGTCGGTGACTTCAGGATTTTTTTTTTCAGAGGGCCGCACGATCCAGAACGTACCCGCGCCGACCAGTTCGATGTAGAAAGAATCGCGCCGGGCCTGGCTGTACAGGCGGTCCGCTTTCAGTTTGGCCAGCCGCGTCTCGGCCGCCTTCCTGGTGTAGAGCGGACCGGATACCCGGACATAGCCGGGGTTCGCGCGGTCCCGTTTGCCCCGCACTTCCGCCTCGAGCCGTCCGCCCCGCGTCAAGCGCACGCGGGAAGTTCCCGCCGGCAGCCGAATCCACCGGTTGGTGGTCAGGCGCCTCATCGCCGGCGCTCCGAAAAATACCAGACGAGTCCGGCGCCGGCGGCCAGCACCATCCACATCGGCAGCCCCATGACCGTGCCCTCAAGAAAAGAGGCGACCGATGACGCGGCGCTGGTGGCGGCGGTCGATGTGGCGGACGAGCCGGTCGGCGATGCGTGGGTGGAAGTGACCAGAGACGGGTCCACGTAGGTCGAGGATTCGTAATCGGTGACGTTTTCCGAGCCGGTGGGATCGTAGCCGGCTTCCGGCGGACTGGCGATCCCGCCGGTGAGCAAAGAACCGTAAAGCGCCTGGCTTGAGGTGGCCATAACACAATTCTAACCCCGGCCGCAAGAGTTGCAGCCGTCCAGTGCAGAATCTGCCGGGCCGCGGCCCGGTCAGCCGGTCAGCCGAACAGTGCAGCCAGTTTCATCCCGATGGGAACGCCCAGCCCGGCACAGGGATTGATCGCCGGCACGGCATAGTAGGCGCCGTTTCCGCCCCGCACAATCTGGACCATCGCGGACGGAGTCGCATACAGACGCGGTGCGATCCAGCCGAGCGGTTTCCCGAACGATGCCACCAGCCCGGCCCACAGCGGCGCCACCGCGCTGGTGCCGCCCACCACCTGGGCCGCACCCTGGCAGTAGATCTCGTACCCGCATTCCGGGTCTGCATTGGCGGCCACATCCGGCACCATGCGGCCAGGCGCTCCGAGCTGCCAGCTCGAGCCCTGACCGAACACGGTGCTGTAGCCGCCGCCGGTGCCCGACCCGTCTGTGGCGCCGGGGTTATTATTCCAGACGATTTCGCTGCCGGCGTACTTGCTGGTGCCGCCGCACGCGATCGCGTACTGGCAACTGGCCGGACCGTCGACGTTCGCCGCGTGGCCGGGAACCCCGTCGCCGGAATCGTTGTCGCCGGCCGCCGCAAATACCGTCATGCCGGCCTGCGTCGCCGCAAAGCACGCCGCATTCATGTCGAACAGCGATCCCGCGCCGGTGCCGGGGTTCCATTCGGACTCATCGGCCCCCCAGCTAATGCTGCACACGGTGGGCCCGGCAGGCCCGGCCGGGCTGGCGTCTTTGGTGGCCGCCCGCACGGCGGTGGCGATATCCTGAGCCCAGTAGATGCGGATTGCGGCCGGCCTGCCGGTGGCACAGTAGTAAGCGGCGGCGGCCACCTCGATATCGAGCGCGACCTCGATATCGTCCTCAGAACCCGGCGAGTTCACCGTTCCGTCCACCGACACGTCGGTGATGGAAGGAACCGGCTGGCCGATGCCGGCAAAGTACGCGGCTATATCCGCAGCAACCCAGCCGCCCCCGAGTTCCACCAGCGCGATCGCGCCGCCGCCCGGTGCGTTCAGCGGCCAGTCGTAAGCCCCGCAGATGGCCGGCACCTTCCACGTGATCGGCGACGGATGCTTTTTCTTTTTGAAGTACGGGTGCAGCGGAACAGCGGTGTGAGGCACATGCATAGCTTGATTTATTTTCTCCACCAGCGAGCATACCAGCAACCGGCGATTTTTCGACCACCGAAAATTTTGCGGGTGGGGGTATCCGGGGAAGACGAGAAATTTTCGAAACAACCGCCAGGGAGCCGGATTCGAACCGGCGCGCACCTTTCGGAGACCGGGTTTGTCAGCCCGGCGGCTTCGACCTCTCGCCCATCCCTGGCGGCACTTCCGATGGTAGCCAAAAATCAGTACTTTCGTACGGCTTGACTGGCCTGAAAGTGGTGTTCATAATTACGCTTATGGAACCCACCCAAACCACACAACAACGCAGGACCAGACTCGGCATCCTGCTGCAGGCGCTCCGGGCAGCCGGGGCCGATTCTTTCCTCGTGAACGTGCTGCTGCTGCACATCCACCCCTACCCGAAACTCCGCGGCCTGCTGGCCCTCACCCTCGCCGGCAACGAAGCCCGTACCGGCCAGTTCGATATGGACGTGCTGCTGGTCAACGGGGAACGGCGCGCATGGCCGTATCTGGAAACGTGGACCCTGCGCGACGGCAAACCCGAGCGCACCGGCTGCACATGCGGCGAGGGCAGCGGCATCAAACAGGCCCACGGGACCGGCTGCCCCTGCCGCGACGAAGACACCACCGGCGGCCACGAACCGGATTACCTCACCCACGACGCGGTGACCGAATACCTGGCTGCCCACACCATCGGGCAGGCGCTGGCGTGCGCGTGTATCGCGATCGTGCTGCTGTTCGGACCGGCCCTCCGGCCGCTGGCCGCCCAGGACATTCCCGCCGGTCCCGTTTACACGGTGGCCGCCGGCCCGCATATCGTTTCCGCCCCGCTGAGCCGCGACCAGGCAATCCGGGCCGCCCTCTCCGATCATCTGCGGCCCGCTCTCCGGATGCCGCTGATTTCGCCGCCCGCGTGGGTGCCCGCCGATCTCAGCGCCAACCCGTTGTTTCACCCCACGGCCGCGCAGCTCCGCGCCATGAGCCCCGGCGGGGACGATCCCGTAACAGGCCGAAGATGATGCCGCGGATGCCGGCCGGCTGGGACGATCGGTTAGAATGCGCCGAGATGTCTCATTTTATTTTTCTGCAGAGCGCCTGGCACTGGTGCCGGCGGGGCGGGGTACAGGGCGACTGCTGTTTTCTGGCCCGCCCGGACGCGCGCGCCGAGCCGGTGCCGTTCGTCTGGAACCATCGCGAGCGAAGCGTGCGGCCGCTGCGGCCGGACGAAACCGAAAACACCGATCTGAAAATGTTGAGGCTTTCCGTATGAGTTCCGCTCAGTTTATTTTAATTATCCGCGAGCTGTTCCGCACCCTCATGATGTCGGTCGAGTGCCTCACCGTGCTGCTGCTGGCCGGCTGGCTGCTGTCCAGCGCCCGGAGCGAACGCCGGCGCCGTGAGACCGAACGGGCTCTGCTGCTTTCGCGTGCCGGCGCATCGCTGCCGCCATCGGCCAGCCGCCTGCGACAACAGGAGCGCGACGCGGAGGATTTCTGGGATTACGGTTCACGGTGATGTTTGCGCCCTGCGGGGAAATTCACGACCCGCGGCTGTTCAGCCGGGGCACCCGGCTGGCGGAAGTGCCGGCGGATTTCCGCGGAATATCGTGGGCCGAATGGGAACGGCTTTGCGAGAAAAGCTGGGAAAACGCGCCGCAGCCGCGCGACTGGCCACTGCCGGAGGACCGCGCCTGGTATCGGCGCGGCCTGGCCACCGCGCGGAGCAACTACGGGATGGCCGGCGTGCCGCCCAGCTACGACCGCCGGAACAAGGAATGAAATGGATCCACACAGTCCCGGCCCGATCCTGCCCAGACGCATCCGGCAGGTTCTGACCGACATTGCGGCCGAGCACAATCTGACCCTTGCCGCTATGATCGAACACCGTCAGTTTCGTCATCTGGTCCGTGTCCGGCGCCAGGCCGCCCGCCGGCTGCGCGCCATGGGGTTCAGCTATCCGGTGATCGGCCGCTGGCTGGGACTCGACAGCTCCAGCATCGTGCATTTGGTGAAAAGGCGGCCGGATGATCCGGAACCGGCCGACCGGCCCGCGCTTATCGATGCGGACCCGGAACCGGACCTGTGGATATGAATCAGGAGATCGATCGCCGCCCCGAAGACCCGCGCGAATGGCTGGTCGCCCTGCTGGTCCGGTCGGTCACGTCGCGCCATTCCAAAGCGACCTACCGGACCGCCGTGCACAAATTTTTCGACTGGCTGGAAAACCGCCCGCTGGACCGCGCGGCCGTTTACGGGTTTCGCGAACATATGGAGCTGGCCGGGCTGGCCCCGTCCACGATCAGCCTGCGGCTCAGCGCGATTCGCCAGCTTTGCCGCGAGGCGCGCATCGCCGGCTGGATCGATCACGATACCGCCGAATCGATTACCTCGATTCGCGGGCCGGGCAATACCGCCCGCCGGCTGGGCAACTGGATCGGGGCCGCCGATGCCGCCCGCCTGATTCAGACTCCCCCGGCCGACACGCTGCGGGGCCGGCGCGATCGCGCGATGCTGGCGGTGCTGATCGGGTGCGGAATCCGCCGGGCCGAGCTGGCCCGGCTGGCCGACGCCGATATCCAGCAGCGGGAGGGCCGCTGGTGCGTGGTCGATCTGGCCGGCAAAGGCCGGAAGCTCCGCACGGTCCCGATGCCGGGCTGGACAAAAGTTCTGGTCGACCGGTGGATCGCCGCGCGCGATCAAGCCCGAAAAATTGACCAGTCAAATATAATTGACCAGGCGGCCCCGCGGCTGTTCTGTTCGATGGACAATCGCGGCAACCTGCACGACACCATGAGCAGTAACGCGATCTACGAGACCGTTCTGTACTGGGCAAAACGGGCGAGCCTGCCGGTCGCGCCGCACGATCTGCGCCGCACATTCTCGCGGCTGGCGCTGAACGGCCGCGCCGACCTCCACCAGATTCAGCTATCGCTCGGCCATGCTTCGATTCAGACGACCGAGCGTTATCTGGGATCCCGGCAGGATCTCGGCAATGCCCCCTGTGACGTGCTCGGCATCGTGCTGGGCGGCGAAAACGAACCGCCCGATATCGAGGGGTGAAAATGCCGTTCCCGATTCTCAAAGCACCGTTCCCGTGGTTCGGCGGCAAGTCGCGGGTGGCCCCGGAAGTATGGGACCGGTTCGGCAGCGTCGCCAATTACGTCGAACCGTTCGCCGGTTCGCTGGCGGTACTACTGGGGCGGCCCTCGACGCCCGCCGTCGAAACGGTCAACGATATCGATTGCTTTCTCGCGAATTTCTGGCGGGCGCTGGCGGCCTGCCCGGAGGAGCTGGCCATGCACGCCGACTGGCCGGTGAACGAGGCGGACCTGCACGCCCGGCACCTCTGGCTGGTGAACCGGTCCGAATTTCGCGAGCGCATGAAACGGGATCCGGAATTTTTCGACCAGCGCATCGCCGGCTGGTGGGTGTGGGGAATCAGCCAGTGGATCGGGTCGGGCTGGTGCAGCCACCCGGAATGGACGGGCCGGTCCAACGCCGGCGCTCAACGGCGCGGTATCCAAACGCTCGATCGCCGCTGGCAGCCGATTCCCGATCTGTCCGGTCAGGGCAAAGGCATCCATCAGGGTAAACTGCCCGCCAGGGGGCCCGTGATTCACGGGACACACCCCGACGAAGGCGTCCATGCCCGGTATCCCGGCGGCACCCGCCACCAGGGGCTCAACCTCAAAAGGCCGTCCCTCGGAGACGCAGGCCAGGGCGTCCATCGCAAATCCATCGATTCGCCGGAAAAGCGCCCGCTGCTCAGCGGCAACGGCCACGGCGCCGGCGTCCACAGCGACCGGGCGGACCATCTGCTCGATTACTTCGCGGCACTGGCCGAGCGGCTGCGCCGGGTACGGGTGTGCTGCGGCGACTGGACCAGAGTGCTGGGGCCGTCCGTGACGATCAAGCACGGGGTTACCGGAATCTTTCTCGATCCGCCCTACGATATGCGCGTGGTCAGCAACGCGGCGAGCGGACGCGACGGCGCCGCCCCCACAGACGGGCTCTATAGCAGCCACGACAACGAACTGTCGGGCGCGGTTCGGGCGTGGGCGGTCGAGAACGGGAAAAACCCGCAGCTCCGCATCGCGCTGTGCGGCTACGAAGGGGAACACGAGATGCCGGACGACTGGGAAGTGTTTGCCTGGAAAACACCCGGCGGCTACGAGTCGCAGCGCGGCGCCGGCGATTACAACAACAACGAACGGGAGCGCATCTGGTTCAGCCCCCATTGCCTGCAGGCGCAGGGCCGGCTGTTCTGACGGCCACCCTGGGTCATTTGCCCCCACCGGCACCACGGAAACCAAAAACCGTCAAAAGGCGAACAGACGGCAAAGCGCCGGGTTCTAAGCCGATTTCCCGAAAACCGGGTGTCACAGGCCCACCGCCCTGGCGACAGCCGCCGCCTGCCCTGGCTCTAAGCGCCGGCGGGGGCAAAAAATCGCCGGGCCGAAAAAAAGGCGCCCCGCCGGGCGGGGCGCCTTGCATCAGGGTAAGGATTCGCGCCTTCAGTTAGCTGCCTTACAGTGCCGGACCACCACCCGCAGCCGATCCCGTATCGCCTCAATTCGCTGATTCGGTTTACCCGGCCGGGATGTTTTCGCCGCGCGGGTTTCCGGCCCGGCCGCCGGAGGCGGACCGATCGCCGCCAGAAACGCCTGCACCGCGGCGGTCAGGGCGCCGATCAGGGCGGCATCGCGCGGGGGCAGACCGGCCAGCGCCGTGCAGGCCGCCAGCGGTCCGCTGAGATAGCCGTATATTTTCTGCGCGCGCACCAGTTTGCTGTCCGAGGTTTCCAGCTCCGCGCCCGCCTGATCGAGCCCGCCGGCCATCCCGTTGACGCACGAGATCACCGCCGGGTCGGTCGTGAACACCGGGACCACCGCCTCAGCGGCCGCCGTGGCGGCATCGAGCAGCGCGATGGCCTCACCGCCACACGAAACCAACACAAGGAAAAACGCAACCGCCAGACTAATGCCGCAAAGCCGAAAAACCCGCATAACGCACCCCTTCGGATCAGTTCAGAAAATTCGCAACGAACATGTTGGACGTGAAATTATTGACTGTGCTGGTGCCATACCCGGTCACGCACACATACAGGGCGGCGGTCGTGTCAAACGACCCGATCGTCGCATTGGTGTTGCTGTCCGTGTAGACCCCCACATTGTTGTTGGCCACCAGCGACCCCGAGGTAAACAGCAGGCCGTGGACGTAGAACCCGGAAGTGGGGCCGCCCGTCGCCGTGACGTCGACCAGCATCTGCCACGGCACATTAGACTGGCTCGCCGACACCGTCCCGATGCCGGTTTTGTTCAGATTGGTCGAGCCGCTCGCACAACCCGACGCCGCCGATATCTGGAGACCCAGTGACAGCGTGGGGGTCTGGGCCGATGCGGTGGTCCAGTAACCGGACGCGTAAAAATGAATCGTGCGGCCGGCGGAATTCCACTGGCCCGCCGGAATCGTCAGAAACTGAAGAACCGCAGCACAGTTCACCCCCGAGCACGAGCCGCTCGAGACCTGCACAATATTCGAAAAGCCCGCCTGAATTCCGCCGGATCCCGTGGAACCGGTGGCGCCGGTCGCGCCGGTCGCGCCGGTCGCGCCGGTCGGGCCAGTCGGGCCGGTCGGGATGTTATCGGCCAGATACATGCCGGTCGACCCGTCGGTCCACACGATCCGGCTGGTCGAGTTCGCAGTCCCCTGTGCCAGCACAACGCCCGGCCCGGTAGTGGTGTCGGAGCCGCTCGAAACGTACACGGTGGTGGTGAACGATCCGGTGGTATTGTTGACAAAAATCCACTGGTTCGACGCCAGCAACGCGGTGCCGTTCGGCATGATAATTGTGGCGTTGCCGGCCAGCACGCCGGCCAGTGTGAACGTAAACGGAATCGCGTAGGCCGGGGTGGTCGCGACATTGGTGCCGCTCAGGTAGGCGGTTCCGCCGTACAGGATCGTCAGGCTGGCGATTCCGGTGCCGCTCACCGTGGCGACCCGCAGGACCGCGTCGGTGTTCCCCTGAATTGTGGCGGTGTATCCGAGGGTCACCAGGTCGCCCACCACATAGCCGGAGCCGGCCCCCGGAATCGCGTTGATCGACGTGATAACCCCGGCGGCTGCGGTCATACTGACCACCGCGCCGCTCCCCAGTGTTGCGAAACTGTAGGTGCCGCCCGTCATGTTGCTGAGCGGGACCGTGGCCATGGACTGGTCTATCGCGTTCTGGACCCATGCCGTGGTGGCAAGCTGCGTGTTGGCCAGCGCATAGGAAAGCGGGGCCGGTCCGGTCGGGATCCCGGTGGCACGGCTGCCGGACCCGCCCTGGGATACCCACGGGGGCAGACGCCAGTGGGTTCCGTCGTACCAGACCGTGTTGATCGGAACCGCGGCGGCCAGCAGGCCCGCCGGCGCGGCCACTCCCTCGTTCGTCTGGACGGCCGCCGCCCCGCAACCCACGTTCAGGGTGGCCGACGCCCCGTTTGTCAGATCCGGCGTCCAGTTAATCACCAGCCCGGACGCACAGCTCGAGGTGGGCGGCGAAGTCGTGCACGTGTAGGCGGTGCCGGACCCGCTGGCCGACACACAGGCCAGCGCACCGGTGCCGGTCGCGCCGGTTCCGCCGGTCGCGCCTGTTCCGCCGGTAGCACCGGTTCCGCCGGTCGGTCCTGTGGCGCCGGTCGCGCCTGTTGCGCCGGTCGGTCCTGTGGCGCCGGTCGCGCCTGTTGCGCCGGTCGGTCCTGTGGCGCCGGTCGCGCCTGTTGCGCCGGTCGGTCCTGTGGCACCGGATGGTCCGGCCGGGGCCGCGTTCGATGTGCCGATCAGCATGCCGGCCACAACGCCCGAGCCGCTCAGACCCGACAGTTTCACCTGGACCCACCGGTAATAACCGGACAGCACCGTCTGCGCCTGGGTGGTCGCGGTGTTGGGCTGGCTGCCCGAGATAACGGTGCCGCCCCAGTCGACGAACGTGCCCGGCGTGTTGCCGGCGTCCGGCGCTTCCTGCAC
>Ga0116134_1000072_pt1 | contig 54494 bp, 47 predicted proteins | sample June2015DPH_19_5_FD_89737 | JGI IMG/M metagenome (GOLD analysis project Ga0116134, IMG submission 89737) | Peatland microbial communities from SPRUCE experiment site at the Marcell Experimental Forest, Minnesota, USA - June2015DPH_19_40 | ecosystem: Environmental > Terrestrial > Soil > Wetlands... | reverse complement strand
TGGTAATGCTCTACCTGCTCCCCTCGCCTTATGCGGTCGAGTATATTGGAGACATCCCCGGGCAGATCGGAAGGCAGCAGGATGGATACAGGCTTTCCCACCACTTCCCCCGCGTGGTAGCCGTAAATGTTTTCGGCCCCCTTGTTCCAGCTTAAAATGATGCCATCCAGCGTAATGCCCATAATCGCATCCCCTGAGGATTCGACAATGTGCGCCAGCAGGGAGCGCGCTTCAAGGTACCTGCACGCGACAAATCCCCCAACCGCAGCGACACCGGTTAAGAAAATAGCAGTATGGATGTGGGACCCCCAGATGGTTATGTTGGGCCAGAAGATGTGTTTGAGCACTTGGAAAGCGGACATTGCCGCAAAAGTGGCAAAGGGTATGAGAACCAAAGGGAGTATATGTCCAAAGCGATAAGGACGCGATGTCATTTCTACTCCTCTTGACAGTCCCGCCATTGGAAATTGACAGGACCCATGAAAGTGACGAAGCAGGTCAGTGAAAGCCTGACGGATTTCAGACTCTCAAACTGGACTTTCGGAGACAGACCCACCTCAAACCAACTTGATATGTAAATCCAATAGAATCTAATCTGTATTCTTTTTCAGAGCGCGCTTCAATTATTGAAAGGCAAGGCAAATCTCATGCCGACATATTACACCGGAGGCACAGACTGTGCAAGGGGAAATAAACGTCTTTTTCTGACAGGGTACCAGGGCCGTAGCATGCCGGAAGAAAGTTGATTCACCGCTCTACGGTTAACTATTCAATGCTTCCAAAGCATTGTCACAAAGAATATGACCGCGCCCATAATCGCATATTTTATCCTGAAACAGCACCTTTACCGCTTTATAGCGGTTCCGGACGTTTAGTTCCTCATTGAAAATGGGAATGATGATAGTTATTCGCCTGCGACTCATTGCAAGCGCCTCCTTATAAAAACTTCATCCCTCTGTATGCCATATGAAAACGTAGTAAAACAGGCGTAGCACATGTTTGTGTAAGATATCTGCTAATACTTGATCTAAACATTACCCATACAAGTACGGCATTTACTAAATACATACTCTAATAACTCAAAAATATCTTAAGGCTATACTATTCCATATATTATTAACAACAGAAATGCCAGTCGTTTGGCAGTCAAATACCTCCGGCAAAGCCGGAGGTATTTGACTGCCAAACGTGTCCAGACAGCCTTGGTTTTCTCAATAAGTGCACTGAGTTGGGCATTGCTTGCCGTGGTATCCACCTCAATTTTAGCAACGTCGAGCGGCAGAAAAGGAAAAGTGGATTTCTTAGTACTGGACAGGATTTTTGAAAATTCCGATGAGAGCATGAAGTTTTTTCTTAACGCCTCAATGTTCGCACATTGCGTGTGAAGCTGAATAACGGACTCAGATTCCGGATACCGTCCCAGAAGCAGTCGATACGCCCAAATGACTTCATCTCTTGTGACTGACATAGCTGTAACCTTCTAATCAGGCGTTACATATGAGCTTCACAACTGGATGCAACCTCGAAACCACTGCGCCTGCACACATTTTCGCGAACAGCCTCCTGCAGGTCAAAAGCTATCATTTCCTTTACGAGCTCCTCAAAGGAGATCTCAGCCGTCCAACCCAGTTTTGCATGTGCTTTGCCTGGGTCACCCAATAACGTGTCGACTTCCGTCGGCCGAAAATAACGTGGATCTACAAAAATGACGGGCTTGCCTGTTTTGATTGAGTGGAGGCCGCCGTGCCTGGAGCATTGGGACAAGAGAGCCGACGGATTCAGTGCAGCAATAATTCCCTGCTCGGATACGCCTTCCCCTTTCCATTCCAGCTCGATTCCCAATTCCGCGAAAGACCGCTGGCAGAACTCCCTTACCGAATGCTGCTCACCCGTGGCGATTACGTAATCCTCCGGGATGTCCTGCTGGAGAATGAGCCACTGTGCTCTTACATAGTCCTTCGCGTGGCCCCAGTCGCGAAATGAGCTCAAATTGCCAAGATAGAGGGAATCCTGGAGCCCGAGAGCAATTCGTGCAGCAGCCCGTGTAATCTTTCTGGTCACGAATGTCTCGCCGCGTACGGGCGACTCGTGATTGAACAGAATGCCGTTGCAGGCAAACATTCCATAGGACTCCCGATAATTAACCGTTATCCAGTATGCGTAAAGTTTGGCGCAGGCGTAGGGCGAGCGCGGATAAAATGGGGTGCGTTCCGTTTGGGGGATTTCCTGCACCTTGCCGTAGAGTTCCGAAGTGGAAGCTTGGTAGAAACGGGTTTTGTCTTTCAAACCGAGTATTCGGATAGCCTCCAGCATGCGCAGGGTGCCGACTGCATCTACTTCGGCTGTGTATTCCGGTGCTTGAAACGATACACCCACGTGGCTCTGAGCAGCCAGATTGTAAAGCTCATCGGGCTGAACTTCCTGGACGATGCGGACGAGACTGGTCGAATCCGTCAGATCGCCATAGTGCATGATAAACCGTCGGTTAGCCTGATGTGGATCTTCATAGAGGTGATCGACTCGCTGAGTGTTAAAAAGTGAACCCCGCCTCTTGATGCCATGAACGATATAGCCTTTATCGAGGAGAAACTCCGCCAGATAGGCACCGTCCTGGCCGGTAATTCCCGTCAGGAGCGCGGTCTTTTGAGATTCGCAGTTCATGAAATTTACCTTTCAAAAATTTTGGAATGGAGCAAGGAGCAAAAACTTCCCGTCTCTCGCTACTCGCTTCCCGCTTCCCGTTTGTTCAAAGCAGGTTGTCCCGCCCTATTGCAGACCGGTTTTCTCATAACATCCAGAAAAACGTCCAGATACTCGCGCGCCATTTTCTCGGGACCACCTGATTCGGCCAGTCGATGGCGGCCCAGGCCGATAAGCCTTTTCCTCAGGTCCTTATCTGTGGCTATACGCTCGATGGCGTTGACGATCTGCCGGGGTTTTCTGGGGTCGAAGTAAAAAGCGGCATCTCCGGCAACTTCGTGAAGGCTGGCCACATTGATGCAAATAACGGGTTTTTCCAGGGCCATAGCTTCCAGAACCGGCATTCCAAAGCCCTCGTACAGGGACGGGTATACGAGAGCGAGGCATGAGGCAAAAATTGCGGTAAACTCTTCTTCGGTAAGAAATCCCGGCAGAATAACCCAGTCTTTTTGCCCCATGCGGTATACTGCTTCCTGCAAGACCTTCTTTTCATTCTCAAGCGCCCCGGTGCAAACCAGGCGCAGGTTGGACTCAGGATGGCGCGCCCGATATATTGCAAATGCGGTGAGCAGCATTCTATGATTCTTGTGCGTCCAGAAATTGGCAGGGTAAAGGAGAAACTCGTTTCCCCCGACGCCAAGGCGCTGCAGGATGGGATCGACATCCTTGGCCGGTTGCTTTTTCAGGCGGTGAGGCAACTGAATGGGTATACTTATTGCCCTGTCCGGCTCAAGGGTCGAATTCTCGAGCAAAGGAGGCGGAAGCAGGTCTGAACGGATCGGTTCGCAATACGGAAGATCCTGAAACGGCGGCGTGATCCAGTGGTGCAGATGGGCTCCGATTTCCGCCACGAAGTTGTCGCGAAAATATTGGAGTATTTCCTGGCAAGGCGGGGAAACGGCCACCCTGTACGTGGTCAGCAGTGTAAGATGAAAGCCGAATTCAGAGGTAATGAACTCCAGACGGTGCAGTTCCCTTACGTTCTCAACCCCCGGAGGGATCCGCTGATATCTGCCCGAAAAAAGGCCTTCCTCCTCCACGTCGATGCTGATTACAAGTCTCACGAGGCGCCTTCATCGTATTGAGAGGCAGCCGTGGATGCGCTGTTCTTCTTCGCAATTTTCCTCAAGTCGATGGCCACCTTGACGCTCTTGAACCCGGATTTGTTGAAAGCGGTCTTGAACGCGCGGGCAAATTTGCTCAAAGAGTAGGTGTGGGTAAGCAGGCCCTCAGTGGGGTATCCTTTCGCCAACAGATCCATAGCCATCTGGTAGGTGCGCACCCGTTGGCCCTCATAATTTCCGAAAGCATAGCAGGCCGAGCCCGTAACCATCAGTTCTCGAAACCACAGGCTGGAAAAATCCACAGGGCCAATACGCCCGGCTGTTCCGACCATTATGTATTTTCCTCGGGCTCGCAACGCGATAAGCGCTTCCTGAAGGGAGCGCCTGCTCGCAACAAAGTCAAAAACCAGGTCAGCCCCCCCTTCCAGGTTCCCGCCTCCCAATGTGGTCGGAATGAATTTGGCGCCAACCGCTTGGCCCAACTCGCTCCGGCTGGGTGACTCCAAGACCAGGTCTGCGCCACCATTTCGCGCCAGTTCCTGCTGAAAAGGGTAGCGCGCCACGACCGCCAGCCGGGCTCGAGATCCAAGCGCCCTGAGGATTCGGATGGCGTGCTGTCCCAGAATCCCTGCCCCAAAAACGACAACTGTCTGGTCATCCCGGGGGAAATGGTCCAGGATTGGCTGTAGGGCCGAAGCGAGCGAGTCCGCAAGCACGGCCTTCTCATCCGTGAGCGAATCAGGGATGCGGATCAACCTTCCGGGAGGAGCGAGCATGAACTCGGCCATTCCGCCCCCAAGGCTCTTGTTGTACCCGATGACCGGTCCGGCAGCCAAGTTTCCGGCTGTGAAGGATTCGCAAAGGTTATAGGAACCCTGGCTGCAAGACCGGCATGGAACCATTCCTCGTTCTGCGCACGAGAGCATCGGCTCAACCACTACCCGGTCGCCTGCATTCCATTCCGAATCCTTTGGCGCCTCAACTACCGCCGCCGCTATTTCATGGCCCAGCACAGCGGGAAAAGACGCGTATGGTTCCAGTAGGAATGACTCCATTCCGCGAAGGAGCCCAAGGTCTGAGCCGCAGATACCGCAAAGGCTGTTTTTCAGGAGAACCCAACCCCTTTCGTTTCCGGGGGGAGGTATTTCCTTTAGTCCAAACGGGGCCAGGCGGTGGAAGAATCGCCGTGGCTGGATTCTGCCGAGTATTCGCCCCAGGAGATAAAGTGGGACTGAGCGCCTGTAAACGAGAGCTTTCATGATTATCTACTCGAGTCTTGTGGATCTTTCGGAAATGCCCCCCGATTCCCCTGAGTTTCAACGAGAAATGTTGAAATTCAGATCGATCAGAGTCTAATCAGCAGCCTGAGCATAGCTGAAAGCAGAACTCATAATTGAAACCAATTCAAACCCTTGTGCCACAAATGCCCAGGCGTGTCAAGTCGCCGGCTCAATCCGCGGTCAGCCTCAAGACAAGTCTTTTACAGAGAGAATTTGGGTGAAAGACAGATACAGCAGTATTGGGCGAGTTGCGTTTGAGGCAAGCCAAATGTTAAGCGCATCAGAAAGTCAAGCTACAATGGTGTAAAGGTCTCGTTTCGCGGGGATTCGGCCAACTTCACTTAGTGAAGTGAGCTTGCCCGGCCTCCGGCAGCGACATGTAAACGCGTAGCGCGGAGTCCGGCCGCTCATTCTCGACAGCCCACCCACCCACGAGACGGGTGCGGGAGTGGGAGGCCTCTTTTATGGATCATCCGGCAGGTGAGCACCTATGGTCTGGCGTTGCGATTACGGATTGTCTCAATATACATGGCAACGATCTATGATATGATATTGCCATATAATCCGGTATTTTCCAGGGAAGTTCGGTTTAGCCCAAAAAGGCCATCTTCATCCACGGCAATTTCCCGACTTATAGGACTGACAATCAGGGCCAATGGCCTTCGCCCTTCCACAGCGGGGAACGCTACTGCTTCGGTGAAGCCTGAGCGTTCTCCAAAAGAAGAAAGATCACATACATCAAAAATACGAGGCACACCCCTGGACAGATCCAGTGGTTAGGTCCATGCGTGATTTCATAGCTTGCGCCCATGACCGGCATGAGGGCAATGAGAAGCCAGGCTACCGCACGCTGATGGTACCAAAACAAAGCCCGGGCGGCCAACACTGCCATGGGCAGTCCCGCCACGACGTAGGTGCCGTTTTCGGTCCTGGGATTAAACAGCAAGAGGTAGAAGGCGTTAAAGGCAAGAAACATGAACGAGCCCTGCTCATTGCCCCTGCGTTTGAGTGCCAACCGGCAAGCAGCTAAAGTCAGAGCCGCTGCAATCATGCGAACAACTGCCTCAACGGCGAAAGGAGCTGTGATACCCAACGCCCTGGCCATGCCGAAAATGTCACTAAAGCAACAGGTCTCTCCAGGGTGCCCAGCCACCCGCATTTTCACAATGAACAGCCTGTATTGTCTCCAGACGTATAAGGCATGCTGGGTCAGGAAGGGCATGGAGAAGACAGCCAGAATTCCCAGAGCCAGGCGCCATCGCATGGGCCTGTAGAGAATGGCGGCAAATACCAGCATGACGAATATCAAGGGCTTTAAGGCCAGTCCCAGGGCGAGCCAAAAAGCCGCCATCGACCAGCGGCATTCTCCGAGGTCGACGCATGCGAGCGCCATAATCGCCGCAAGAGGCAGATTCATCTGCCCGCTACGGGCGGAGCCAAGTGCGGTCGGTATGACCAGCAGAGTCATCAGCGGGAAAAGATCAACGGCGCCTCCACGCCCTGCAAAACGTGACAACCTCCAGACCGCCGCTGCAAGTATCCCTACGCAGAAAGCCCGCCAGAGGACTTCCCCCACAGTGAAGGGGAACTTCGCGAAAGGGGCATAGAGGATACAGGCCTGCGGCAGGTACAGATACCCGTGAATGCTTCCCCCGTAGATGTCCTCGCCGGCAAACCATTTGCTCGATGCCGCGCCATAGACGGGACCGACCGTTCGCCGGTCTGGCGATATTGCCACGATCGAGGCGATGATTATGAAGACGCAGGCCCAGATGACCCAGGCGTTTCTGACACCCTGTGGACCCGTGAAAGTGAATGGCCGCAACATGGATTGACCCGCCCCAAATTGTTGTGCCATGTTGAAAGTTAGACCTCCATCTACCACATATGTGGTGCTATTAAGCCGCGACGAGCGCCGGGAATGGGTCCAACCGTGACCCGTCGGAGGCGTCCCGAAGCGGCGTCGGACATGATGCGCCAAAGCATAGAGTCCTAAAAGAAATGTTAAGAATTGTTAATAAGTGTTAAGTTTTGTAGCACGCACCGCTGCCGCTGTCAACATGGCGCTTATTGTTCGTGGAATTCCACATAAAGGCACAACCGTGAAGGGTTTGGAGTGGAGAAGGTAGAGACCGGAACAAGTGGCCGCCAGTCACAGACCTGCCCGACGCGGGAAAAGCGGAGCACCCATAATCTTGCAAATGGTAGCGCTGAGGTATGTCCCGGCTTAGGTGGTTTTGATGACCTAAACTTCCCCCTTGGGATGGAAATTAGCCGGTTCCAGTTTTTCGATGTTGTCTATGCCCTGGTTGAGCGCTACACTATGTGCTTGAGCCGAAACGGCTCGGGGGGCCGTAATTGACATACCACTTGCACGTTCGGTTTGGAAATCGTATGGTTTTATGCGCTTTGGGTTGTCCGGAAGCTTTTTCGGACAGAATTCGATCTCAAAATCCGGTTCGGATGTATAACGACCGCCTTTTTGCGTTAATCCAGGTATTTGCTGAGCCCTGCATGGAAAAGATCGGATAATTTCTGATCCGGTGCAGTCCCTGTAGAGTTTTTAAACACCCTTGAATCTGGGATTTTTGCGGTGGAGAATCAACCGGCTTCTGCACATTTTCTGAAAAGATCTTCAGAGCCTCTTTCGAAGCTCCATGTGATCGGGCTAAGCTTGTTTCTCGTTACGGTCATTCTATTCGGCGCAATGGTGGAATTTCGCGGTGCATTCCTTAAAAGGCGTATGACAGACATTGGTCCTTACCTGAGAGCTGCGTGGTCTGTACGAACCGGCGACGATATGTACAAAACAACCGATGACAAAGGTTTCCATTACCTTTACCCACCTCTGCTCGCCATCCTTATGACTCCACTGGCAGACCCTCCCCATGGAGAAGATCGGACGGGATATCTGCCTTATGAAGCAAGTGTTGGGATCTGGTATATCATTACCATGGCTCTTGGCGTTGCCGGTATCGGAATCCTGGCCAGGACCGTGGAAGATCCGTTCAGGAATCTGGCGGCAGGCAGGGGACGCCGCTTTTCACAACGTTGGTGGGCATTGCGGACCGGTCCCCTGTTGATTCTTTTTCCAGCGATCGCGCGATGCCAGATGCGTGGACAACCGGGTCTGCTTATCGTATTTTTCTTGTGTTGCGTCGCAGCCTCGATTCTCAAGGGTAGGAGACTTCGTGCGGGTCTGTGGCTTTCGGCTGCAATTTGCGTGAAACTGACTCCCGCCATTTTGCTGGCTTTCCCCTTATGGCGCCGTGATTGGCGCATGCTCTCCGGAAGCGCCGTTGGACTCCTGGCGGGGCTGATACTCGTGCCCCTGGTTGTGCTCGGGCCGGCGAGAACAGCATCGTCGTATAAATCATTCTATCAGGAAATTGTAACAGCGGGCATAAGGGGCGATTCCGGATCCAGCCGAGGGTGGGAACTCACCGGATTTACTGGCGGAGACTGCAACTCTCCGATGGCCGTGTTGAATAATATAATGCATCCCGATAAAAAAAGCCGCCCGAATTTGGCGCATCCAGGCGTACGCGCTGCGCACTGGACGATGGCTTTTATCGCGTTGGCAATTACCCTGCTTGCTTCGGGGTGGAAGGGTAAATGGTATTCGGGGAAAGTAGATGCAACCATAGCAGAGGTTTGTTTCATCAGCGCCTTTATTCCGTTAATGTTTGTGACAAGCCCTGTATTTCATCCTCATTACGTTTCTATGGCGGTACCGCTCGTGATGGTCCTTCTTGTAATGCTTTGGGAGAGGTATTCATATGGGCATATCCCCCCCTGGTGGAAGGCTGTGTTCTGGTTTATTGCAGTGAGCCACCTCTTGACATCTATTGACCTGGGTCCGTTTATGTATCTTCGGGATTTCGGGCTCGTTTTGCTCAGTACCGTGACACTTTGGGTAGCGACCCTCATAGCGATCAGACAGACCGCTCTCGTGCCTTTCATATCGGAAACGCCCATGCCCAGGCCTTCTCAAATCGACATCGAAAGGGTGGCGGTTATTCTGCCGGCCTTTAATGAAAGAGGGGTCATTGGACGCGCTGTGGAATCAGCAATCGAGTTTTCAGCCCACAACCCGAGCTACCATTTCCTATTCGTAGACGACGGTTCAACTGATGGGACGCTTGAAGTGCTGAAGAACTCCCTCAATGAAAAGCGGACAGGGAATGTCTCCTTTGCCGGTTATGAAACCAATAAGGGAAAAGGTCATGCGATCAGGACCGGCTTCGAGTTGATGGAAGCAGATGCATATTGTTTTATGGATGCAGACATGGCTTATTCCACAGATTATTTGAAAATCATAAAGGAAAAACTGGAAGCGGCGGATATAGTAATCGGGTCTCGCCGCTTGTACACTCGCCTGTCGGGAGAGGTGGAAATAATAAGGGCGCTTTTGGGAAGGTCATTGAACTGGGTCATTAGATCGGCTCTAGGTTTGCCTTTCCGGGATACACAGGCAGGTCTGAAGGGTTTTCGCCGTGAAGCCGCGAAATACTTGTTTATGAAAAGCAACGTTAGCGGCTTCAGCTTTGATGCGGAGATTCTTTTTCTTGCTCGGAAACGCGGCTTCTGGGTTGAAGAGTTCGATGTGCGCGCAAGCATCGAGCACGAATATAAAAGGGGATGGCGTCTGCCATCTATGTCGCTGGCCATGTTCCGGGAGCTTATCCACATCATATGGAGAAACTTCAAGGGTCTTTATGACTAAGGGCTTGTCCGCAAATAAAACCTTTGCGCTCGCATCCGGCTTTTGGCCGGCTTTGGCCGCTCCTCAATGGCAAAAGCCTCGCGACCAAATCAGTCTCAAAATCCGGCGCAATCCCTAAGAGGCTTATTTACGGACAAGCCCTTAGTCGATTTCAGTGCTTGAACGCCCGCTGTCCAGTTAGCACCATTGTCACTCCCGCTTCATTGCAGGCATCGATCACTTCCCAGTCCCTCATAGAGCCGCCTGGCTGCACAACAGCTTTTATCCCCTGGCGAATCCCGACGTCCACACCGTCTCTAAACGGGAAGAAGGCATCCGAAACCATGGCGGCCCCTATAAGACCCGCCCTGGCCTCGCAGGTGAGAACATCGATCTGCTCTTTTTGCTCCTTGGGCCGCTCTCCCTTCTCTATGGCTAGATCGAGGTCCTTGTACGAAATTTTATGCCTGTCGAAACAGAGCACGTCTGCGTACTTCTGGTAGGCCTTATATACGGCGATTTCGGCGACCCCGACGCGATCCTGTTCGCCCGTGCCGATTCCGACGGTGCATTCATCTTTTACGTATATGACAGAGTTGGAAGTTACGCCCTGCTCGACAAACCATCCGAAAAGCAGGTCCGCCATTTCCATTTCGCTCGGCTCTCTGCTGATTTTGTAGGTCTTGCCCTGGTAGGTGGTTTCGGCAAGTTCGAAATCCCCGGCGTTCCTGATCTTATTTAGCGGCGACTGCTGAACGATCAGACCACCGTCCATCAGTGACTTGAAATCGACGAACCGCATATCCATGTAATCCCGGAGCCGGTCTATCCTGGATATCTGGATAATGCGCAGGTTGGCACGCTTTTTCAGTATCCCCAGGGCGCCCTCCTCATAGTCGGGAGCCGCGACCACCTCGAGGTAGTTTTCCGAAATAAGTTGGGCCGTAGCCTTATCGACCGGGCGGTTGACCACGAGGCATCCTCCGAAAGCGGCAATCCGGTCTGCGCGGTTTGCGCGATGATATGCCTCTGAGAGGTTTGCACCCAGGGCCGCACCGCAGGGATTGTTGTGCTTGAGGATTACAGCAGCGGGTTTGTCCATTAGAAACTTCACTATATTGAGTCCGTTGTCCAGGTCAGTCAGGTTGATCTTTCCGGGATGTTTACCTTCCTGGAGCATGGCCTCCTCGTCGACAGCGCTGACAAGACCATTTCGGGGATCGATGAACCGACAGGCGCCCAACGAAAGATTGCCCTCGACCAGTTCGTAGAGGGCCGCTTCCTGCCCTGGATTTTCTCCGTAACGCAGCCCTTTTTCGATCAATTCACCCGTTTTATCGTCCGGAAACTTCCAGGAGCGCTTCCTGTAGACGAGCGACTGGTCCCCGAAGCTCACACGCAGCGAGTCCGGAAAATGATCCTCCATTAATGTGCGGTACATTTTCTTGAGATCTTCGGCCATTGATTCCTCCCCAAGTGATTAAGTTGCAGCATTTGTAAAACACAAAAAGACTGAAAAGCAAATAAAACTTGATACCCGCAAAAGATGGGATTATTTCCCAGTTGAGGTTGCGGGCTTTAGTCCCGATTAGAAAGCTTGTTCCATCGATCTGTTCATTTAGCAGATACGATAACCACGATAGAAAGGAGCCGCACTTTGAAGAACTTCCAGGGACTCGGGTCCGCCACTCTCATCGGCAGTATGCCTCAGAGGGATCGGCAAAGAGCAATCGGACTTGTGTTTCAGGCTGCGCCGGAGATACCCGCATGGCCCCAGTTGACTGCATATCCCGCCGAGCGGATGATGGCACAATATATCGAAGGTCTGCCGGGCCTTGTAACCGAAGAGGGCAGGCAATTCGTGAGGTCCGATACGCCGGAATTCGACCAGCAGCTCCTTCTTTTTTATGAACGATACCTTGCTCTCGGCGACAGACCGCTCCACGTTGAAGCCCCGGGCTTCGGGATGGGTGAAGAAACCAGCGCAACCTTCCGCTGTTTTCTGGAGACCGTCAAGGGCGCCGACCTGCCTCTTCGCGCCCTGAAGGGGCAGATAGTTGGTCCATTTACCCTTCTGAGCGGCATGAAGGACCAAGACGGCCGCGCGCTCATCTACGATGAACGCTTCCTGGACATCATACCGAAGCTTCTCGGCCTCAAAGCCAGGTGGCAGATTGAACTCATGCAGACTTTCGGGGTACCGCTCATAATTTTTCTGGACGAACCCGCACTTGCGGGGTTCGGCTCTTCGGCCTTCATTTCCGTTTCCGCCGAACTGGTCCTGAGAATGCTGGCCGAAGTGGTCGAAGCCGTGCATACAGCCGGCGGGCTCGCAGGGGTTCACGTCTGCGCCAACACTGATTGGCTGCTGCTGTTTCAATCAAATCTCGACATCGTCAATCTCGACTCATATGGCTATTTCGATAAGTTCGCCCTCTACAGGAAACAATGCCTTCAATTCATGGCCCAGGGCGGCAACATAGCCTGGGGCATAGTGCCAACATCGGACCTTGACGCGATTCAGGCAGAAACCCCGGAAGGCCTTGCCCGCAGATGGACAGGCCAGATCCGGGAGCTTGCCGCAGGTGAGATGGAGATAGACGAAGTAATTGCTCACTCGCTTTTCACCCCTAGCTGCGGCTGCGGCAGCCTGCCGGAGGATCACGCTGCACGGGTGTTCGATCTGCTCAATAGATTTTGCCTGATAATGCGGCAGGGCCAATGACTAGTGGCGGACAGGACGACCCGCAGATGCGCAGAAACGGAAAAGCCGAAACGTCTCGCCGTCGTCCCGTCTCCCCCATAGAGTTTCGATATGATGTTGGCGTCTTGACAAACGGGTTAAATAGGACTAGGTTTGTTTAGCACTCTTTTATGGTGAGTGCTACCAACAAGGGAGTTTGGGGAATGATCGAGCTTACGCAACGCGATCAGATTGTCCTGGAAGCCGTTATTACCGATTATATCGAGTCCGGCGAACCAGTGGGATCCAGGACCATTTCCAAAAGAAGTTTCATGAACGCCAGCCCTGCTACTATTCGCAACGTGATGGCTGACCTTGAGGAAATGGGGCTGCTTCTCCAGCCGCACACATCGGCTGGTCGAGTTCCCACGGTTAAGGGGCTGCGGCTTTACCTCGATTCGATCATGCCGTCAAGGCAGCTTGAAGGATCGGAAAAGGAACGAATTCGGGTTGCACTGAAAACCAAGCCGCAAGACATAAGGGAACTGCTGCGCGGGACCTCGAAACTGCTTTCCCAATACTGCAGGCAGGCAGGGGTTGTGCTGTGGCCTAAGCTTTCGGTTACATCGTTCAAGCATATCGAATTCATTCGACTTGGGCCTTTTGACATAATGGTGATTCTTATTTCAAAGGCGGGCCTTATTCATCAGACACACATCGAATCTAAAGAAGAGGTTACGCAGGTCGAACTTGACAAGTACAGCCGGTATATAAACGAACTTCTGCAGAATGTGCCCCTGTCCAAGGTGAAGGAGCGCATCATGGAGGAAATGGAGAGTGAGAAGGCGTTTTTTGACCGGCTTTTTTCGCGCGCCCTGAAAATGGCCCACCAGGCACTTCAGGATACGATCGAGGATAGCGAGATTTACATAGAAGGCAGGACCAATCTTCTGGATAACCCGGAGTTCGCCGATGTTGAACAAATGAGGCGGATACTGAAGGCCTTCGAGGATAAATCCAAGATGATACGCCTGCTGGACGAGACTTTGAAGGCTTCGACGGGAATCCAGATAATGCTCGGGACAGAGGGGGAACAGCGGGAATGGCAGGAAATGAGCCTGATTTCAGCGCCCTACTGGCGGGGGAGCACCCCACTGGGCCTGCTCGGCGTGCTTGGTCCCCTGCGCATGGATTATTCCAGAATCATACCGATCGTAGAGTTTACAGCGCAGTTTCTCAGCCAGATCCTGGAAATCCCTGATGAGAATTAAAAAATAGACTTTTGGATGTGGCAATGCCGCATTTGCCGAAAGGTGAACTTATATTGTTAGGATCATTGAGTGGCATCAAGTGGAGGGAAACAGTTTGAAACCTGCTGAAAGAAAGCCGGCCGGCAAAAATCCCTGTCCGGGGGATCAGGTTGAAACCCAGGTCGAGACTTCGCACAATAATGAGCAAGAAGATTGCCGGCAAATCCTATCAAGACGCGAAGAGGAACTCAAGGAGGCACAGGACCGCATCCTGCGGCTTACTGCTGAGTTGGACAACACCAGGAAACGCCTTGAGCGGGAGAAATCCGAGGGCATAGCCTACGCTAATGAAAGCATAATGCGCCAGCTCATCGATGTGGTAGACAACCTTGAGCGGGCAATCGAGCATGGCGAAAGGGATGAGAACTGTGAGGGCCTTTTGGATGGCGTGCGGATGACTCTCAAAAGCTTTCTCGATGTGTTTGCCAGGTTCGGCGCGGCGCCTTTCGAATCGGTGGGCTGCAGTTTTGACCCTAACCGGCATGAGGCGGTCATCCAGGAGCGTAACCCCGACTATCCGGATATGACCGTGACAAAGGAATTTCAAAAAGGCTACACTTTACGCGACAGGCTCCTCAGACCTGCAAGGGTCGGGGTGTCAAGAAATGCAAAAGACGAAACTTGCTGAACATTCACACGTGACTGAACCTGGAGTTTTTTTATACTCCACAGTCTGGGAGGCAGGATTACAGGTTACCCCAAGGAGGCAATTAAATGAGTAAAGTTATAGGAATCGACCTCGGGACTACCAATTCAGTGGTAGCAATCATGGAGGGAAAGGAGCCGAAGGTTTTGACCAATGCGGAAGGCAGCCGCACCACCCCTTCCATGGTGGCCATGACCGAAAGCGGCGAGCGGCTGGTGGGGCAGGTTGCCAAGCGACAGGCCATAACCAATCCCGAGAATACGGTTTTCGCGGTAAAGAGGCTCATCGGCCGCAAGTTCGATACACCGGAAATCCAGTCCGACACAAAAGTGCTTCCCTACAAAATCGTCCGCGCCCCTAACGGAGACGCACATATTCAGATTCGGGGCCGTGATTACAGCCCTACGGAGATTTCGGCTTTCATCCTGATGAAAATGAAGCAAACGGCGGAAGATTACCTGGGAGAAAAAGTCACCGACGCCGTCGTTACGGTACCCGCCTATTTCAATGACAGCCAGAGGCAGGCCACCAAGGACGCGGGCAAGATCGCCGGGTTGAACATTTTGCGAATTATCAACGAACCGACCGCCGCCTCGCTTGCCTACGGTCTGGATAAGAAAAAAGACGAGAAGATCGCCGTGTTTGACCTCGGGGGGGGGACCTACGATATTTCCATTCTGGAAATCGGCGAAGGGGTATTCGAGGTCAAATCCACCAACGGCAACACGCACCTTGGTGGGGAAGACTTTGACCAGCGCATAATCGACTGGTTGGCCACCGAGTTCAAGAAAGACTATGGCATAGATCTCAGGACCGACAAGATGGCCCTCCAGAGATTGAAAGAAGCCGCTGAGCGGGCAAAAATCGAGCTCTCTACTACGATGGAGACCGAAATCAATCTGCCCTTCATCACGGCGGATGCTTCCGGCCCAAAGCATATGAACATAAAGCTTACAAGGGCAAAACTCGAATCAATGGTTGAACAGCTCATCGACAGCTTGCTCCCTCCCATGCAGCAGGCCCTCAAGGATGCCGGCCTTTCCCTCAAAGAGATCGATGAGGTGATACTGGTGGGCGGAATGACCCGAATGCCCCGAGTTCAGCAAAAAGTGCAGGAATTCTTTGGCAAGGAACCTCACAAGGGCGTCAACCCCGATGAAGTTGTCGGGATCGGGGCGGCAATTCAAGGTGGTGTGTTGAGAGGCGACGTCAAAGACATTCTACTGCTCGACGTAACTCCGCTGTCGCTCGGTATCGAAACGCTCGGGGGCGTCATGACGAAGCTCATCGAACGAAACACCACGATTCCGACCCGCAAGAGCCAAATATTCTCGACCGCAACCGACAACCAGACCGCCGTCTCAATTCATGTACTTCAGGGCGAGCGTGATATGGCCGCTGATAACAAGACCCTGGGCAGGTTTGAACTGGTGGGTATCCCCGCTGCGCCCAGAGGCATCCCGCAGATTGAGGTCACCTTCGACATAGACGCTAACGGGATAGTGCACGTTTCGGCAAAAGATCTGGCGACCCAGAAGGAACAGTCGATCCAGATCACGGCGTCCAGCGGGCTTGGGGAACAGGAAATAAAGAACCTGGTGCGTGAGGCCGAGTTGCATGCCGAGGAAGACAAAAAGAAGCGCGAACTCGTAGAGGCGAGAAACCATGCGGATACTCTCATCTACAGCACTGAAAAAACGATCCGCGACATGGGTGATAAGCTCGATCAGACGACAAAGTCGGACATCGAATCACAAATCGCAAAGCTCAGGACCACCATGGATGGCGATGACAAAGACGCCATTCAGCGGGACCTGGACGCCTTGATGCAACTCTCCCATAAGGTCGCCGAAGAGGCTTACAAGCGGGCCGCCGGCCAGCAGGCGGGAGCAGAGGCGCAACAGGATGCAGCCGGGGATTCTCAGCAGCAGAAAAAAGCCGATGAGGACGTGGTTGACGCCGACTTCGAGGAAGTGAAAAAATAAGCACCGGGACGAGATTGCCCATTTAGTTTATTCTTGAGGGGTTTTCCGTTTTGCTAAAGGGCACGCGAATAGCTGTGCCCTCTTCATTCCTTATTGAGGAATATATGAAAATAGACAACAAAGGCATACCGGCTCTTTTCCTTATTTTTCTCCTGGTTCTCACCGGTTGTGGAGGGGTCGGCGAAAAGGGCCCGCCTACCAACCTGTCGCCCAGCTTCTCCACCACCTACCCACGGGAAGCCGAAGACATGTATCGCCAGGCTGAGGATGCCTATCGCGCAGGCAAGGTCCCAAACGCAATCAGCCTGTGGGAACGAATCATCCAGAAGTACCCAAGCACAGCCATTGCTGCGAAATCAATGAACAGAATCGGTGAGATACACCTCGCACAAGGTCAACCCGAGCTCGCCGCACGGTATTTTGATTACCTCGTTTACGCTTACCCCACCTGGGACGGGATTGCCTCAGCGAAACTCAACCAGCTTAAAATCCTGGCGCAGACGGGCAAGCAAAAACAGGCGATCAAGGAGGCGGTTCTACTTTGGGAACTGGCTGCGAACAATCCCGAGGTACGCTTTGCCCTGGCTGAGCTGATGATCGGAATCTACAGTTCGGAAAAAGACATAGAGACTGCTTTTGACTGGAGTACCTCCGGCTTTTCGGCCGCAAATACTCCGGAACAGAAACAAAGCATGACCGCACTGACAAAGCAGAGCCTGGACAGAGCCGACGAAGGTCTTGTAAAAAAACTCTATAAAAGAAACCCTTCCGATTTCATGAAGGTTTTTCTGGATTTCCGCTACGCAGAGATACAAGTTCAAAAGGGGCAGGGCGAAACGAGCCGGGAGCAATTGAGAGCAATCCTTGCCCGGAATCCAGACCATCCGCTTTCCTCAGAGATTCAGGCAGCCATCAGGGGTTCCAAAGTCGTCGAAACCGGCATACCTCTCAATCCTGATAAGATCGGTGTCCTGGTTCCTCTGAACGGGCCCAACGCAAAATACGGGGACATGGTGATCCGAGGGATCGACCTGGCGGTTTCCGACTGGAACCAAGGCCATCCAGGTCAGGAAGTCACCCTGGTTATAAAGGACGCCGGCTCGGAGCCGGAAACAACCGCCCGGTCGTTTAAAGAGCTGGTCAGAAAGGAAGGAGTTCTGGCCGTAGTGGGGCCGCTTGGCACTCAGGCAAACAATACGGTGATCCCGCTGGCAAACCGAGACGGGGTCCCTCTGCTGTCGCTGACTCAAAAAGAAGACGAGGCCACGGACAACTCTTTCGTACTGCACGTATTCATCGACAGCCGGGACCTTGTTAAGGCCCTTGTCCGCTACTGCCGCGAGAAACTCAAATATGAACGCTTTGCGTGTCTTTTTCCTGATGACCGTTATGGGCAAAGGCTTTCCAAAATCTTCGCTGAAACAGTGCAGGAGCAGGGCGGAACAATGATGGCCAGCGCTTCTTACAAGGAAAAGAGCACCGATTTCAGCGAGCCTCTACAGAAACTTATGAATATAGCCAAAAAAAATTCACCGATGTCGGTAACTGAAGGGACTCCCTTCGATGCCCTCTTCATACCGGACCAGGTGAGTGCGGTTTCGCTGATAGCCCCGCAGCTTCCGTATAATAACGTGGTCGGGGTCACACTGCTGGGGACAAATCTCTGGAGCGAGGCGCCCCTGGTGCAGGCGGGCGGTGTATATGTCGACCAGGCCCTGTTTGCCACTTCCTTTTTTCCGGAAAGCCGAAATCCAAAAGTAAAGACTTTCAGTGAAAAATTCACCTCCCTTTACAACTCGACGCCTTCTTATCTTGAGGCGCAGGCATATGATGCGCTCACGATGCTGCTTCAGGCCAGAAGCACTTCAAAGGTAAAAGGCGACCGCAATTCCGTATTCCAAAATTTGATTCAGTCGCAGGGTTTCCAGGGAGTCACCGGGAACTACACCGTGAATTCAAGGGGAGATATCGATCGCCAATATACCATTCTCCAGGTGGTGAACGGGGCTCTGAATCAAGTTTACCCGTAGAGGGCATAATAATGAAAGCTTGACACGAAATTCACTGGTTGTATAATATATAGGGTTAAGCTTTGAGTTTGCAAAACTGGAAAATGGAGCGCGCGAGGAGAAGTAAATATGCCAATCTATGAGTATGAATGTTTGAAATGTGGGAAGACGACTGAAGCTATGCAAAGATTTTCCGATCCGCCGCTTGCCAAATGCGGACACTGCGAAGGTCGGCTCCGAAAGCTCATTTCCATGAGTACTTTCCACCTTAAGGGTTCGGGTTGGTATACAACCGATTATTGCGGTAAGAACCAGAGTACGGCCAAACCGGCTGATGGCAAACCGGAGAAACCTGAGGGCAAAACAGAGGGCGCATCTTCAGCGAAAAACTCCTCAGGCGCGGGTGAGGATTGCTGAGTTTGGCGGTTTTGAAATACTTAGAGCGGGCGGCGGCCCGCTTTTTTTTTGGGCGGAGCATGGGCGTGGTTTTGGAATTCAAGCGTTTCGTAGTGAGAGGCTTATTTACGGACAAGCCCTAAGTTGACGATAAGCGGACTTGACGAAAGCTGGAAAAAACAGTGAATTCCGAAAATGGCCTTTTAATCGTTTTTACCGGGCACGGGAAAGGAAAGACCACGGCAGCCCTGGGTATGGCTATGCGGGCGGCAGGACATGGTATGCGAGTGCTCGTTTTGCAGTTTATAAAGGGCGCGTGGACGTACGGCGAGCTTCAGTCATTAGAAAAAATCGAAGAGGTTGAGATCAAGCCCCTGGGAAGCGGCTTTACCTGGAAAAAGGAGAGTCTCGACGAAGACCGCCGCCTGGCCAAAGCAGGCTGGGAGGAGGCCGTCTCCGAAATGGAGCGTGGATATTACGAGATGATAGTTCTCGATGAGCTCAATGTGGTGCTGTCCCACGAGCTTCTGCCCGCCGAGGCGGTGATCGAGGCCCTTAAGAACAGAACAACCGGCGCTCACATAGTAGTTACCGGGAGAAATGCCCCTGACGAACTCATTGCAATTGCAGACATGGTGACCGAGATGAAGGACATAAAGCATCCTTTTCGCGACCGGGGGCTAAAGGCCGGTAAGGGAATAGAGTTCTGAGCCGCAGGTGGGCGTTAGCGGCTCGGCAGTCTCACGGCTTTTATCGCGGATATTTATAAAGGTCATCATTCGGGAAGCACCTTGTCCACGGTAATCAAATGTGATGACCTGGTAGTCTTTCGAAAAATAACCCTCCTGCCCTTCCAAATCCCATGCGCTCATACCAAGGCCGTTGAGAAAAAGAAGCGGATGCCCCTGACCTGTGGCCTAAGTCTCTACAATCATGCAAATCACGTCCATTACATTCGTGCGGGTGGGGCCGGTGATGAAAAGGCCTCCTATCGCTTTGAAAAAATTATAGGAATCATTTCTCGAAAGGTGATCGGAGGGATTTAAACCCTTGTGTGCGCCGTTGAGGCAAGTATCGGAGCCGGCAAAAGCACCGGCGGCCTCTGTTGGCCCGTCTGAGCCATCAGTCCCGGCGCTTAACACTGAAATTTTCGGCCACCCCTCCAGGCTGAGCGCGGCGGCCAGGGCAAATTCCTGGTTGCGTCCACCTTTGCCCTCGCCTCTGACCGTAACCGTTGTTTCCCCCCCTGCCAGAACACACGCAGGCGCAGAAATGGGATGCCCGGAGGACACGATTTCCTTTCCTATTGCCGTGAAGGCCTGCGCTATCTCGCGGGCTTCGCCCTGGAAAAAAGAGGATAGTACCAGCGGAGCATATCCAAGCTCGGATGCCTTCCGGGCCGAAGCGAGTAAAGCGGCGCGGTTGCTTCCGACAACCAGGTTCTGAACGCGTTCGAACACGGCATCACCAGGCTTGGGGGTCTCTTCGATCAGCCCGCTTGCGCCGCTTTGCAGCAGCTTAAGCACCGAAGCCGGAAGTTTTTCCGAAAGCCCGTATCGTTCGACGATCCGAATACAATCGGCAAAGGTGCTCGGATCGGCAACGGTTGGGCCGGAGGCAATCACATCCAGGGAATCCCCAACAACGTCCGACAGAAATAGAGAAACAACGCTTGCGGGATAAACGATCCTTGCCAGTTGCCCTCCTTTGGCGAGGGACATGTGCTTGCGCAATGCGTTAAGTTCGAATATGGCAGCCCCGCATTCCAACAGGAGCCGAGTGGTCACCTGCTTTTCCCTTAGCACAAGAGGAGGACGCGGCGCTGGGAAAAGCGCGCTTCCTCCGCCAGACAACGCGCACAAAACCAGGTCGTCTTCCGTGCAAACTTTCAGACGCTCCAGAATATACCGTGCAGCCTCCAATCCGGCTTGGTCCGGGACCGGGTGGCCGGCTTCCATTACACGGATTTTTTTCAATGGCAGGCCGTGACCATATTTTACGGTAATCCAGCCCCCGGTGAGACGGTCGCCCAGGATCTGCTCGAGCGCCTTCGCCATCGGCGCAGTTCCCTTTCCGAACCCTGTTGCGAAGATTCTTTTGAAACGATCGAGCCGGTATGAACAGCAGCCGACCCTCAATTCGTTCCCGCTCAGCTCAACGTACCGCTTCACGGCCTCTTCGGGGTCAACGGCCCGAATCCCGGCCATAAAAATCTCCTGGAGCGTCTCTTTTGTCTTCTCATCCATTAAAATTCTCAACTGATAATCGGTATAGAGAATCAAGCTGAGCCCAGAACGGTGATAATGGGCGGGATGACCGATCTAGCGATATCGCTTCGAGAACCCCCACCGAGGACCACCTCCAGACGTCCATCGCAAATCTCTTCGGAAAGCTCTTTCATCATTCGGACAATGGGCAGGTATGCGTTAATGGTGAGGCCCAGGTCTGCGTAGTCGCCCTGGTGGGTGTCAAACCCGAAGTACCAGAATATGAATTGCGGCCCAAACCTGCGGGCACGCTCAACAAAACCCCTTATCGCCGCCTCGGCGTACCTGGCGTCGGGGTCCTTATCCCATGGACGGGCAGCGGCGGCGATGTCCACATTTGTGCCGTCTTTGGATTCGTAGTTATTAAAGCAGACGCAAACATGAAGAACATCCGGATCGCCGCCTACCAGGGCGCGAGTACCATCCCCGTGGTGGGCGTCAGTGTCGAGAATGGCGATTTTCCTGATGCCGTAGACAACTCGAAGCACCCGGATGGCGATCGCAACGTCATTGAAACAGCAGTACCCGCCGAAGAAGTCTTTCCCCGAATGATGCCCGCCGGCGCCTATAAAGGAAAAAGCGTTCCTGATCTCACCTGACGCGATCCTTTCTGCGGCCATTACGACCGCGCCAACAGAGTGCCAGGCGGTCGAGCAGAGAGGGTCTTGCCTCACCCCCTCCAGGAGCTCCCGGGAATGCACTTCGAGAATAGATTGCTCCGAAATAGGTTCGGGCTGGTAGAGAATGAAGCGTTCGTCTTGAAGAAGCTGATTCAAAGCTGCCGGGAAGTGCTCAAGACGGGCTCCCTGAGTTAGATAGCTTCTCCGGCTGAAACTCGGGTGGTAGAAAATCCCGGTTCGTTGACTGCGGCCAAGTCCCAGGTGGGCATCGACAGCCGGTTCGTCACTTTCGCGTGACTGCTCCAGTTGTTGACCCGGCACAGTTCGATCCGATACGTTGCTTTTTTGCATTATCCGCCAATCCTGAATTTATGGCCGGGACCTTTTTCTCGGACCTTAACGAAGCGATTAGTCCCGCCCGGTTCAAGCCTGTGTATGGCGCCACCTGCCGAACCAGCCTGACAAAACCCTTAGGATCAACCCTGTGCCGACACCCCAGGCGCCGTTTATGAGAAATGCCGTCAGCAGAAGAGGCGGATGCCAGCCGCCTCCCAGGGGGCGGCCCTTGAGCGGCAGCACCACAAGAAGAACGACCAGGGAAGGGAAGACGGCACCAAAGAGAAAAGCTGCTGCCCAATAGCCGCCCCCGGCCGGAAATCTGCGGTGAATCAGCGCAAATAGAATCCCCCAGATTCCGCCCCATGCGGCCAGAGAAATCACGGCAGGTATTCCAAACGGTTTGGTGACCGCCATCGAAAACGGCGCGAAAGGCGCCAAACCCACAGTCCAAAGCACCCACACACTCAATTGATGAAAAGACAAAGTGGCAAGAAAGCCTGCAATGAAGCCGGATAAAATCCGTGTCGGATAGCCGGGTGACGCAATTCCATAAGCCATGATGGTCTCCTTCAGTTATAGACGTCCCAGGAACGATTGGATCGCCGCCATGTATTCTTTCAGGCCCCTATAAAAAATGTCGTTGTGGTTTGCGCCGGGGATCTTCAAAAGCATTTTGTCCGGCGACGGAGACGCCCCGTAGAATTGCAAAGCGTCGGAATAGGGAATTATGTGGTCGAACTCGGCGTGAATGATCAACACAGGCTTGCGGAATTGTTTCATCTTGTCGATGTTTCTAAAACCTTTGCTTTCAGTGAAGTTCAAACTGTGCAGATCGACCCCGAGAAGCCTCAGCAGAGGTTCGGCCAAAGCGAACCCGCTCTCGATTATAAGCCCGCCGATTGTGTCCTCATGCGCGGAGGCCAATTCCAGTGCCGGAGCACTGCCAAGAGACCTGCCCATTACAATGAACACTCCGGTATAGCCGTTATCGCTCAGCCATTTTTTGGTGAAATCGTAGATCGAGTGGCAGTCCCGCATCATCGAACTTACCGTCGGCTCTCCCCCCGAGCGGCCATACCCACGATAGTCCACCGGCAGAAAATTTATTCCCATCCGGTTGAATAAGGGTCCAATGTCGTCATAATCGGCAGCGATTTCGCCATTTCCGTGGAAAAAAAGGATATTTGGCGCCTCCTTGTTTGCAATGTGAAAACGGGCGCCTATAGTGATTTGGTCTCCCACCGGAATGGAGATATCGTTTGCGCTGGTATTTGCGAACGAGCGCATTTCTGCTCTTGGATGGAAGATACGCAGTGAGATTTCCGGACTGTCAAGTACCGAGTAATCGATAGGGGACAAATCAGCCATTTTCTTTATAGCCTTTAGAAGTTTTGTTAGAATTCATAATTTACCAGGGCGTCCGAAAGCTCGATTACGTGCCCGGGCAGGCGCGAAATCAAAAAATTGCCCTCATCGGCTTCAACCCGCCCGTCTGCGGCTGCGATTTTGGCAAACGCCAACCTCTCCTCAGGTAAGAAGTCCAAAAACAGGGAGAAAATCTCGCGGGCCTTTGGCAAGTGGGTATTTTCCCACTTGGTTTCCCATGCCTCCACAAACCCTCGAATAACCCCGGGCAGGCATTGGGGTCCGGCCCAGGCCAACTCACCGGTCCCATCCAGCCTGTCGATCCTCATCCTTATGCCGAGATTCACAAAAAAATGTAACGATCCCAGCATCTTGTCTCTGCAATCGGATTTTCGCGCAAGCAGCGGCCGGTAGCCTCGAACCGTTATCAACCGGAGGCTCAGGGGACTTTGGCTCTCATCCACCACGAAATCACCCGCCCCATGGTGCCAGGGGTAGATCTGCGAAAAGGACCGGCTATCGAGGTGTAATGTAAGGATTTTAGAAGCCTGTGCATAGAGTTCCACCGTTTTTTCGGCGTCAAGCAATTGCGGCCCTCCGCCCTGCTTCCACACATTTATGGCAGGGGTTCCCGATGCGTCCGGGGAAAGGTGGAACTCGTGATGGTTTTCGAACCACTCGGCAATGGACAGCATGAGTCCCGGGGTTTTTGCTGAAATAAAGGGCAGAGGCAGGTATGGGAGGCCGTATCTGTCGTGAAGGTTGGCGAGCAGCCTTACTTCGACCGCGAGGAAAGCCTGCTGATCAGGCGAGAAGGCGCAATTAACGGCAAATGAGCGTTCATCGTCGGCAAAACTTATACGGAGGCGCGAAACGCTATAGAACGCTCCGTGTTTTTCAACGATAAGTTCGATATTAGATGCGGCCTCAAGATCCGGGGTGGGTTTGAGCTGTTTTTTAAGAAGTTTTCGCAAGGCCAGGAAAGAGTTCTTGGAAAGTAAGCTTGCAACCGAACTCATGTACTGGCCGTATGTCAGGCGTGCATTGACGGGTGGCGGGTCGCCGGGCAATATTTCACCGGGCAGGGCAAGCCGTTCGGATGCGGCGTCAAGCGGGACCAAATTCGAACCCGTATTAATAAAGCTTTTTATCTGGGGAATAGTGCGACCGGAGGGTTTTTTCTTCATAAGGTACCTTCTGCTGCGAAATTTCCCTTCAGTGAATGAATGCTCAATAAAACCCAATAGTAGCAAAGCTTTGCTTGTCTTGGAAGATGCAGAGGTATATAAAAGCAGCATGTGAATGGAATTCAACGTGCCCGATTCACCCGTTTTTTGGAGTATTTTCTTGGATTCCACCAGCCGAGTCCTTCTGGACCGCGTCCAGCGTTCATTTCCGATAGTCTCCGACCCGTTTCGGGCCCTGTCCGAGGGGCTGGAAATCTCCGAGCAGGAGGTGCGGGAGCGGATCGGGTTGTTGAAAGATGCGGGGGCTATACGGCAGATCAGCGCTATCTTCAATACCGGGGCGCTCGGATACCGGAGCAGCCTTGTGGCGATGGCAGTGCCTCAAGAAGCGCTGGACTTCGCTGCCAAGACGGTTAACGCCTATCCGGGGGTAAGCCACAACTACCTTCGCCCTGGCGCCTTTAACATGTGGTTTACTATCGCGGTGCCTCCCGGACATAATCTTGAGGCGGTAGTATCCGAGCTTTCCGCCAGAGCCGCATTCGCCGGGGGCAGCCCCGCCGCCCTGCCCGCACTGGTTTTGCCTGCCGTAAAGAAATATAAGCTGGCCGTGGTGCTTGACGTTTTGGAAGAGGGGGACTGGGAGCACGCGGAAGAAAAAACGGAACTGCCGCTCACCGAATCGAATGCGAATTTCAGGCCCACCCCGGCAAATATACGAATCGTCAAATGCGTCCAGGAGGACTTGCCCCTTGTCACGAAGCCTTTCGCCGCGTGGGCCGATTCACTCGGAATCGAGGAGTCCGAACTTCTCAGGACCGTTTCCGACTGGATGCGCCACGGCACGATTCGGCGATTCGCCGCCGTACTCAATCATCGTCAGGTAGGATTTCGCGCCAACGGAATGGTGGTCTGGAAATGTCCCCAGGAACTGACCGACCGGGCCGGCGCCATACTGGCCTCATACCCCGAGGTCAGCCATTGCTACAGCAGGTCTGCATATCCAGAGTGGCCGTATAACCTGTATGCCATGATCCATGGCCGCAGCCGGCGGGAATGCGAGTCAATTGCGGGCAGGCTCGCGGCTGCGACCGGGCTTGACAACTTCCGGATTCTTTTCAGCACGAAGGAATTCAAGAAAAAACGGCTCAAACTCTTCTGGCAGGTGAATCAGTAAGCGGGTCAACGGGTGTATCGGAAAAACCGCCTAACCCGTCATACGTCACTCGAGGTGTGAAATGAATGACACGGAAGAGTACGAATATAGAAAGAAAGCCATTTTCGATGGGATGGCCAGACGCGGTCAGGAACGGGTCCTCAAGATCGGATACGAAAACTGGGACCCCTTCGAGAAGCCCAAAGACCCCAGGGAGAGAATATTCAGCTCCGCAAGCGTCAAGGCAGGCGCCCTTGTCCGGGAATACTACGAGTCGGCTGGAGGCAAAGGAGAGTCGGTTGCGGTCAACAGAGAGCTTTTCGAGCTGTGTCTGGGCCTGCTCCAAGGTGAGGGCCGGGCAATAACCGTCGTAGATTTTTGCGCCTGGCTGAACAAAAGGACCCGAACGGGTGAGCTTTAGGACAGACCCGGTAACTCTACTTTCAGATTGGTTTTCGCTATTTTGAGAACATGGTCTGGCACGTCGCTGTGGTGAATGGTGCCTTGAACGAAGCGGCGATGAACAAGGTTAATCGACAATGTCCGAACAAATAGAAATGTCATGTATCCGGGCCGCCTGCACTGGTGGCCGGATGCGTGCGGAAAGGCAAACCTTATGGATCAATACGCTGAAGTCTATGAGAAACTGGCAGATCACCTCGACCGGCTGCCTGAAGGATATCCGCGGACTCCCTCAGGAGTAGAGCTGCGCATCCTTCGCAGGCTTTTTACCCCTGAGCAGGCCGCGCTGGCTCAGTTGGTCACCCTGATGCCCGAACCTCCGGGCGCCATCGCATCCCGGGGCGGACTTGACCCCGCCGAAACCGCCCTCAAGCTCGAAGAGATGTCTCTTAAGGGTTTGATCCTCCGTTTGCGCAAAGGACCCGAAGTCCGATACATGGCCGCAGCCTTCATCGTTGGCATCTGGGAGTTCCACGTAAACGACCTTGATGTGGATCTCATCAAAGATGTGCGCGAATTCATGCCCTATTTCGCCAACCAGAGCAGCCAGATCAAAAGCCCTCAGCTTCGGACCATCCCCGTTACCAGGGCGATCGCGGCCGAACAGGTGATAATGCCATATGAGGAGGCCCGCAGGATCGTTTCCGGCCAGGATAAGATTGCAGTCGCTCCATGCATCTGCAGAAGGGAGCACAAGATGATGGGCGCAGGCTGTGACAGGCCGCTCGAGACCTGCCTGATTTTTGGCGCGGGGGCTGGGTATTACGAAGAAAACGGGCTGGGCCGCCCGATCGATCAGCAGGAGGCTTTCGAGATACTCGACCAGGCGGAAAAAGCCGGGTTGGTTCTACAACCTTCCAATACCCAAAAAGTGAGCAATATCTGCACCTGCTGCGGGTGCTGCTGCCAGATGCTCAAAAATCTCAAACGGCTTCCGGAACCGGCCAATTATGCCGCTTCGAATTACTTCGCAACAATTGACCAGGAGCTATGCATCGGATGCGGGACGTGCATTGACCGATGTCAGATGGAGGCCATAGAAACGGATGGGGAGACTTCCTCGATACTCCGCAAACGCTGTATCGGGTGTGGTCTTTGCGTGACAACCTGCCCGGAAGAAGCGATCCGCCTTCAGGAAAAGCCCGAGGCGCAAAAATCCATACCTCCTTTGAACAGCAGGGAAAGATTCAAGCGCATGACTGAGGAGCGAATGGCCGAACGCGAAGGCGGGCCAAAGGTTCCTTAACGACTTTAACACAGATAAGAATGCTCCGGGAATTTAACAATTATTAACTAAAATCTGCTCGCCACGTCAGGTTAATTGTTGCTAGAATCCGTTCCTGGGACCGGAATTGTCTCGGTCCAAACAATGAGAATGCCGGGGTTGACCTTTAATTTGCAGGTCCTTCAGGGAGATCGTTTTTCTGGTCCCCTGAACTTTGCATGGAGCCAGGACTGAGGCCGGCATGGATTCCGGAGGTTTTTCTCCTTAGTTTTTCTGAAGCCTCCGCCATGAAAATGGAAGTGTGGAGAAAATTATGCGACGGGCTTTTCGAATATCAGCGCTTGTGTTAGCCGGTCTGGCCGTGATGGGCGCCGCCGGCGCCTGGTGGCTGTGGCACAACCGCCACCGGGCGCCGATGTTCCACACCGCAGCGGTGAAGCGGGGCGATCTGGTGGCCACGATCAGCGCCACGGGGACTGTCGAGCCGGAGCAGGTCGTCGATGTCGGCTGCCAGGTTAACGGTTTGCTTATCGCCTTCGGAAAGGACGTAAACGGCAATTCCTGCGACTATGGGTCGGTAGTGGAGCAGAACGGTGTGGTGGCGCTAATAGACGCCACGCTCTATGTGGCTGCCGTCGACATGGACAAGGCCAGTTTGGAACAGGCCCGCGCCAACCTGGTCAACGCCAAAGCCAACATACTTCTGATGAAGGCCAAGCTGTGGGAGGCCGAGGCGGACTGGCATCGCGCCGAGAAGCTCGGACCGGGCCAGTCATTGGCGCCGACCACCTACGATCAATATAAGGCAAATTACGATGAGGCAGTAGCCAACCTTGCAGTAGCCGTGGCCCAGGTGGATATGGCGGAAGCGGCTGTACATCTGGCGGCAGAAACACTGAAAAGGGACCAGGCAACCCTGGCATACTGCACCGTCAAGTCCCCGGTCGCCGGAGTGATCGTTGACCGGCGCGTCAATATCGGCCAGACCATGGTTTCCAGCACGAGCGCTCCAAGCATTTTCCTGATCGCCAAAGACCTCAAGCGCATCCAGGTATGGGCATCGGTCAACGAAGCCGACATCGGCCATATTCATCCCGGCCAGCCGGTGACTTTCACAGTTGACGCTTTTGGCGATCAGGTTTTTCATGCCGTAGTCGGCAAGATTCGCCTAAATGCCACCATGTCCCAGAACGTCGTCACCTACACGGTAGAGGTAAACTGCGACAATTCCGATGGTAAATTGCTGCCCTATCTGACCACTAACCTGCAATTTGAAATCGGCCGCTGTCAAAACGTGCTGCTGGCGCCAAACGCGTCACTGCGCTGGACCCCCCGGTTCAACCGGACAGCCTCTCAATCAGGCGGAGCGCATACTGCGGCCGGGCACGGTGTGGGGGGCGTTGCCGCGGGCGGGGCGACTGCATCCCACGGCACTTTCTGGGTCGCCCAGGGCGATACCGTTCGGCCGATCAATGTGCACGTTGGGTTGACGGACGGCGTATGGACGGAAGTCAGCGGCGATGAACTGACCGAGGGCATGCCGGCGATCACCGAGGAAGGCAAACAGGAACTTGAGGGCAATCAAAGCGAGGGCACCAGTCCACTCATACCGCAAAGGGGCGGCTTTCACGGGCCAAATCAAGCACCTTCGGGCGGCGGACGCTGAACTAGGCCAGGGGGTATGCCGGATATGGAATTCATCGAACTCCACGACATCTGCAAGACTTACAACCTGGGTGAGTTGGATCTGCCGGTGCTCAGAGGGGTTTCCCAGCAGGTCGCACAGTCTGAGTTCGTGGCCCTGATGGGGGCCAGCGGTTCCGGTAAGAGCACCCTGATGAACATTATGGGTTGTCTCGATCATCCGACCTCTGGTGAATACTGGCTCGACGGCCGTGAAATCTCCAAGCTGACGGCAAAAGAACGCGCCAGGTTGCGTAACCGCATGATCGGATTCGTGTTCCAGAGTTTCAACCTGCTGCCGCGCATGACGGCTTTTGAAAACGTCGTGATGCCGCTCATGTACTGCCGGGATAACCTCACAGAACACGACATGGAACTGCGCGCCGCTGAATTGATCGAAAAAGTCGGCTTATCTGGCCGCCTTCATCACAGGCCGTCGCAGCTCTCTGGAGGTGAACAGCAGCGTGTGGCGATTGCCCGTTCTCTGATCAGCCGTCCGCAAGTGCTGTTCGCCGACGAGCCGACCGGCAATCTCGACTCGCGCACAAGCGAGGAAATTCTCGACCTGTTTCAGCAGCTTAACAACGTGGACCGCATAACGCTGATCATGGTAACCCATGATCCGGGCGTCGCTCAACATGCGCAGCGCATCATCCGCATCAAGGACGGCCTGATCGATAATGGCGCTGCACCGTCCATACCTGGAGACGCCCCGTGAGAATGTTTTTCCGCACGTTGAAGATGGCCTTTCATGCGCTGCGCAGCAACATCATGCGCGCTGCGCTGACGACTTTGGGAATTGTCATCGGCGTGGCGGCGGTGATCACGATGGTGGAGATCGGCAATGGGGCCAAGGTGGCCATCCAGCGGACCATGGTCAGTATGGGCGCCAACACCCTGGTGATCCTGCCGGGGGCCATAACCACTGCCGGTGTCAACAACGGCGCCGGGACCATGATGACATTAACGCCGCAGGATAAGGATGCGATCCTGAAAGAATGCTCGTCCGTGCTCTGGGCGGCGCCGATCGTTCGCGCCAGGGCCCAGGTTGTGTATGGTAATCGGAACTGGGTGCCGACTTACGTCTACGGCACCACCCCCTCATTTCTGGATATACGCGATTGGACCGAAATGAATGAAGGGGAAGCCTTTACCGAACATGAAGTCCTGAACTCGAGCAAAGTGTGCCTGGTCGGCCAGACTATCGTAAGAGAGGTATTTGCCGGCCGGTCGCCCATCGGCAAGCATGTGCGCATCAGGAACGTAGATTTCAAGGTCATCGGCGTGTTGAGCAAAAAAGGCGCAAATCTGATGGGCATGGACCAGGACGATATTGTTTTGGCGCCGTGGACCACCGTCAAATATCGCGTGGTCGCTTCTGCGCTTTCCGGCGGAAACCAGAGCTCGACGGGCAACGCGAGCACCTCCGAAGTCAATACGCTTAACATGATCTACCCTGAGCTGCAGCAGAATCTTTATTATGTTCCAACAACCACGGAACAAACCGACACGACACAACAGATGCGATTCCCGAACGTCGATCAAATCCTGACCGCCGCGCCTTCCGCCGACCAGGTGGCCCCTGCAATCCAACAAATCAGTTCATTACTGCGGCAGCGGCACCGCCTTCGCAATACCGATCCGGATGATTTCAACGTTCGCGACATGACCGAGATTACAAAGACAATGAGTTCGACCGCAGAGATGATGACCAAACTGCTCCTTTGCGTGGCCATGATCTCGCTGGTGGTTGGCGGTATCGGCATCATGAACATTATGCTCGTCTCAGTCACCGAACGAACCCGCGAGATCGGGTTGCGTATGGCGGTCGGCGCGGAGCCGGGGGACATTTTGCGCCATTTTTTGACCGAGGCCGTCATACTGTGCCTGCTCGGCGGGACGATGGGCATCATTATAGGGCGCGGCAGTTCATACGTGGTGTCTATGGTGTTGCGCTGGCCGACGGCGGTTTCGGTGGGGGCGATCCTCGCCGCAGTGCTCGTTTCGGCCAGTGTCGGAATCGCCTTTGGCTTTTATCCGGCGTATAAAGCCTCGAAACTCGATCCGATCGAGGCGCTTCGTTATGAATAGGGTGGTACTCATGAAAACGTGCCGGCAACTGCTTTTCGTGCCGATCTTGTTTGTGGTATGCGGTTTGATCGTGTTGCCGACAAGCGGCTGCATGGTCGGACCCGATTATCACTTGCCGCATCCTCCTGCGCCCTCCGGCTGGGCCGGCGTGACGGAAACGGCGATGCATCCTTCAGTGCCGACAGCGCAGCCGACTGAACTGACACAATGGTGGAAACGGTTCGATGATCCTGTGTTGACTCAGTTGGTCGAAGATGCCCTGAAAACGAACCTCAACCTGCAACTTGCCGTGGCTGTTCTGCGGCAGGCTCGTGCCTCACGAGGCATCGCCGTTGCAGCTTTGTGGCCGTCGCTCACCGCCTCCTCAGAATATCAGCGGGAAACCGCCATCCTGCTTACCACGGCTACGGCGGGCCAGGCCCAAAATCTCTATCAGTCGGGCTTCGATGCAGCGTGGGAGATTGACCTGTTCGGCGGGCAGCGCCGCAACGTGGAATCGGCCAACGCCAATGTCCAGGCCTCGACCGAAGCCGTCAGCCTCGCTCAGGTCACCCTAGCCGCCGAAGTAGCGCTCAACTATGTTCAACTCCGCGGTTATCAACAGCAAATAGTAGTCGCGCAAAAAAATCTGAAATCCATGCAAGACACGGCGTTAATCACACGCCAGAAAGCGAAAGCAGGGTTCAACTGCGACCTGGACATCGCCAACGCCGATGCAAATGTCGCAACGACTGAAGCGACGATTCCCGTGTTAGAGACATCCGCGAAGCAGTCGATCTATGCGTTGAGCGTGCTGCTGGCCAGGCATCCGGCCGACTTGGTCGAGCAGTTGACGCCGACGGACAACATCCCCGGCGTACCGCCGCAGATTCCCGCCGGCCTGCCTTCTGACCTGTTGCGCCGCCGTCCCGACATCCGCCAGGTTGAGGCGCAACTGCACGCCGCCACGGCGCAGATCGGGGTCGCCACAGCGGACCTGTTCCCAAAGTTTTCGCTGACCGGCGCGATGAGCTGGCAGACCAACCTGCTGAATGCCTGGTGGGGTGCTGCAAGTCGAACGTATTCCTTCGGCCCCTCAGTGAGCTGGCCTATTTTCCAGGGCGGAGCGATCGTATCGAATATCCGAGTGCAGGAAGCGTTGACCGATCAAGCCTTCATCACCTATCGCACAACCGTGTTAGGCGCATTCCAGGATGTGGAAAATGCGCTGGTTGCATTCACCAAGGAACAGGAACACTACAAGTCTCTCAAAGACTCCGTTGCCGCTAACACTATCGCTGCTGACCTGTCGTTGAAACTCTACAAGGAGGGGCTGCTCGAATTCCTTAGCGTGCTCGTCGCCGAGCGCTCGCTCTTCGCCGCCGAAAACGCGCTGGTGCAGAGCAACTGCAACATTACTACCGATTTAATCGCCCTCTACAAAGCTTTGGGAGGCGGCTGGGAAATCAATCCTGCCAATGAGAAGACACTGACTTCTGCGACTGCGGCGGCTGAAGCTGCGGATGGGGTTGCGGCAAAGTAGCATCGAAGTTACGCCCCGTGTGCAAGGGGTTAATCTTCCCTGGGGGGCCCCTGCCCGTGCTCGCATGGGCGCAAAAATTCCAGCTCTTCGGCTTGCGCCGGTCTCACCAGTACAACATTTACGCGGTAATAGAGATCTTTTCCCGCCAGGGGATGATTGTAGTCAAGCGTAATGGTTGAATCGGTTTTTTCCTTGATAAGATAGCTGTACTGTGCCCCGGTCGCTTTGTTTTTGGCTACCGCCCACCTGCCGGGCTCCAGATCGCGGCCCGGGGGAAATTCGCAAAGATCCATGGTATGCATGAGGCTTTCGTCATACTCGCCAAAGCCGTCACTGGCAGAGATCGTCAGTTCTTTTTGCGCCCCCTGCTCAAGACCGATGAGTCCCTTTTCCAGGGCCGCAAGAATCTGGCCGTAACCTACAATGAAATTCATCGACGCCGGCGTATTTTCGCCTTTTACCAACGAACCGTCATCGAGACGCAGACTGTATTCTATGACGACAAAGCTGTCTTTGGCTATTTGCATCGGTACCTCAAGAATTGTCCAGTAAATTGGGGCAGTATAAGCCGTATAAGACTTATGTGGTTTCACCGCCCAGTTGTTGGGCTTTCCGAACCTGTTCGTCGGCCTCCTGGTCTTTGCCCAATGCGCGAAGGGCGACCGCCAGGTTGAGGTGGGCCGAAGCAAACGAGCTGTCGGCCTCGATCATTTTCATCGAAAGTTCGGCAGAGGCTTCCGCCTGCCCTGCCTCAAGATATGCTGCGGCAAGCAGTTGGTAGGCCTTTTGGGAGCCGGGCATAAGTTCGAGTGCTCTTTTGCCGTGCGAGATGGCTTTGTCCGGCTCGCCGGCTCGAATGTAGCCAAAGGCGAGATTGCTGTGAGCGGGTCCCAGGTCCGGATTTAGTTCAAGGGCTCTCATGTTGGCCTCAATGCTTTTTGCCGGCTCGACCTCAGCATACAGACCGCCCAGGTTTACATAAGCCTGGGCCAGATTCGGGTCGCACTCGAGGGCCTGCTTGAATTCGGAAATGGCCTCAGCAACGAGACCCTTGTGAGTGTAGGCCAGTCCCAAATTATAGTGCATAGTTGCAGAGTTGGGTTCGAAGACAAGTCGTTCCTTCAAAAACTTGATATAAAGGTTAAGTTTGGGGTCTGTGTTATTGGGGGTATTTGCCATTGTGTTTTTTCTTTCTATGGAGTATATAGGCAAAATTCGAGTAAAAAGAGGCGGAAAGCCTTTAAACTCCGGGGTTTCTCCGCTGAGGGGTGCAGTCCGGATGCCTTTTTCCTGCCTCGTGCAGAGTGGAAAACAAGGTATTTTAACTCATCGGCTATCCGTTGGAAAGCTCTTAGCTGCTCAAATACCTCTGACCGCCGGCGCCTTTTTCCCTCAATGCTTTGATAGTGCTGAAATATCGGGATTTTTTTATTGACAAAGTATCACCACGGAGTTAATTGGCGCGGTGCGTTAATTCTTGCGGGCCTTCAGGCTCTGGCAAGTTTCGACCTTAAGCGGGGGTTTACAAAGTTATCCCCTCTTTATATTCAAAGCTAACGCCACAGGAGAAAAACGAATGAGCGAAGATGCCAAACAAAAGATTATGGACTATGTAAAGCAGCAGAAAAAGAGCAAACTTTATTTCAACGACCTTTGCAAGGCCGTTCCCGAAATCAAGATGATGGCGGCAAAGAAGTTCGTAAACGAACTGGTCGGCGAAGGGAAACTCAAGTACTGGTCGAGCGGCAGCACGACCATGTACATGCTTCCCAGTGAAGGCGATGTAGCAAAAGAAGAAAAGGGAATGAACTAAACCCTCCTTCCCCTAACCTGCCGATGAGTCATTCCCATTGGGTATTTGAACGAAGACCGGAACTTGAGATATTCAAGAGAAGTACAAATACACACTGTGAAAGGGAGGTGAAAAGAGGTAACGGATCGATTCCGTGGCAAATCATGTACGAGTGAAAGTTAAAGGGAAACACTAACGGAGGTAAACGAATGGCACTGAAACATGCAACCCCTATGCTTGACGAGCTCGATAAAGGCCCATGGCCGAGCTTCGTAAGTGATGTGAAGAGAATGGCGGCCAAAGGCAACCGCATGTGCGAGGATTGGCTTGGCCTTATGGAGATGTCCTACAAGGACAAGGAAGGCCACTGGAAACACGGCGGTATCGTCGGGGTCCTCGGATACGGCGGAGGGGTTATCGGCCGCTACTGCGACCGGCCCGACCTTTTCCCCAGCGTTGCGCATTTTCATACCATACGCGTCAACCAGCCTGCGAGCAAGTATTACGACACGGCAGTTTTGCGCAAGCTTTGCGATCTGTGGGAAGCGCACGGCAGCGGGCTGACCAACATGCACGGTTCAACGGGAGACATCGTTTTGCTGGGTACGACTACCGACCAGCTCGAGCCTATTTTCTACGAACTGACGCATGACTTCCAAATGGACCTCGGCGGATCGGGCTCGAACATGAGGACTCCCGAGAGTTGCCTGGGGATGTCCCGTTGCGAATGGTCCTGCATCAACACTCAGGACATCATTTACGACATTACGCAGGAATTCCAGGACGCTCTCCACAGGCCGATGTTCCCTTACAAGTTCAAGTTCAAGGCATCCGGCTGTCCGATGGACTGCGTTTCGGCTATCGCGCGTTCCGACTGCTCGATTATCGGGACCTGGCGCGACCAGGTCCGCATCGACCAGGCGGCGGTCAATGCCTATGTGGGCGGTGAGCTTGTCCCCCATGGCGGAGCCGGCGGCAAGCGAAAGGGCTTCGACATCAAGACCGAAGTAATCGACCTTTGCCCCACCCAGTGCATGGAATATGACGGCAAATCGCTCAAGATCTACGACGAAGACTGCGTTCGCTGCATGCACTGTATTCGTGTAATGCCGCTGGCTCTTCGGCCGGGTCTTGACAAGGGAGCAACGATCCTGGTGGGCGCCAAAGCACCCATTCTCGACGGTGCACAGCTTTCGAGCGTTGTTATTCCGTTTATCAAAATGGAGTCGCCCTACACCGAGTTCAAGGGCTTCGTCGAAAAAATGTGGGATTGGTGGATGGAGGAAGGCAAGAACCGTGAACGCCTTGGTGAGACCATTCAGCGCCTCAGTCTGCGCGAATTTCTCAAGGTGTGCGAGCTTGAACCCGATCCACGCATGGTGAATACCCCGAGGTTCAATCCCTACATTTTCTACGATCCGGCGGCAGTTCCCGGTGGCTGGGAGCATGATGGCGCTGCGTTCCGTCAACGGCATCAAGCTTAGGAGGTCTAAAAGATGGCTTTTGATCCGAACAATCTCATGAAAGATCGCATTACCGATATTGGTCCCCCAAGATATGACAAGCACTTCCCGCCCGTTATCAAAGAGAATTTCGGTAAGTGGAAATACCACGAAATCCTGGAGCCGGGCGTTTTAATGCACGTCTCTGAATCCGGGGCGGAAGTCTACTCGGTCCGCATTGGTTCAGCCCGTCTTATCAGCGTCGATTACATCCGTGAAGTATGCAATATGGCCGATAAGTACTGCGCCGGATACCTGCGCTGGACAACCAGAAACAACATCGAGTTTCTGGTAAGCGACAAGAGCAAGCTTCAGCCGCTGCTGGCCGACCTGCGCAGCCAAGGCAACTGGTTCCCAGTCGGCGGGACTGGAAACTGCATCACCAATATCGTCCATACCCAGGGTTGGGCACACTGCCACACCCCGGCGATAGACGCCTCCGGCGTCGTCAAAGCAGTAATGGACGAGCTTTTCGATTATTTCGGAACCCACAAACTGCCCTCGCAGATTCGCATAGCCCTTGCGTGCTGCCTCAACATGTGCGGGGCTGTTCACTGCTCCGATATCGCCATTCTTGGCGTTCACAGGAAACCCCCCTTCGTCGAGCATGACCGCGTCCAGAACGTGTGTGAAATTCCTCTGGTAATCGCTGCGTGCCCAACGGCTGCAATCAAGCCCAAAAAGGTCGGGGAGCTCAAGAGTATCGAGATCAACAACGACCGGTGCATGTTTTGCGGAAACTGCTACACCATGTGCCCGGCCCTGCCCCTTGCGGACGGTGAGGGTGACGGGATCGCCATTTGGGTGGGCGGCAAGGTTTCCAACGTTATATCGGCCCCGATGTTCTCGAAGCTGGCCGTTCCCTTTATCCCAAACGAGCCGCCCAGGTGGCCCACCACGGTTAAGACGATCAAGACGATCGTCGAGGCCTACGCTGCTGGCGCCCGCCGTTACGAGCGAATCGGCGAGTGGATAAAAAGGATCGGTTGGGAGCGTTTCTTCGAGAAGACCGGTCTGGAGTTCGGCCATGAGCACATTGACGACTACCGTCTGGCCATGACGACCTGGAGGACGACGACCCAGTTCAAGTTTTAGAAAAATTTAGGTCATATAAGTCCGGTTGGACTTATATGACCTATTCCTGTTTGGATGGAATATGGAAGTTAACCGATCGCGCCTAATAGTGGCGGCTTTGCGAGGGGGCGCCGGGAAAACGCTTATCTCCGTGGGGCTCAGCGCCGCCTGGAAGAGCCATCTTGGATTGCGTATCGTCGCCTTCAAAAAGGGGCCCGATTATATTGACGCGGGCTGGTTGAGCGCGGCTTCGGGCGGTCCCTGCTACAATCTTGACCCGTTTCTCATGAGCCCCGAGCAGATTCTGAGCTCATTTGTCATGCGCTCCGCAAGAGCGGACGGGAGCCTGATTGAAGGAAACCGAGGCCTCTACGACGGAGTTGACGCAAACGGCAGCTATTCGACTGCTGAGCTTGCTAAACTTCTAAGGTGTCCGGTTGTTCTGGTTTTGGACGCAACAAAGGTGACGCGCACGGCTGCCGCGATGGTGCTTGGATGCCAGAGGCTTGATGCCGACGTTAACATCGCCGGAGTCATTTTGAACCGGGTGGCAGGAAAGCGCCATGAGCAGGTGCTCAGGGATTCAATCGAGCAGTGGTGCGGGATTCCGGTACTGGGTGTGGTCCCAAGGCAAACACGCAATTTTTTCCCCGAACGCCATCTAGGACTGGTTCCGCCCGAAGAAGCCCGAGACAGCATCGAAGCCCTCTCGGTTGCTGCGGCGAAAATGAGTGAGCACCTCGATCTCGAGGCTCTCTGGGAATTGGCGGCTTCGGCCCCTGCTCTGGGTTGTCCTATGCCGACTGCGGCGCCTGTGATTAGCCGTGGTTCGGTTAGAATTGGTATAATCCGGGATTCCGCGTTCCAGTTTTACTACCCGGAGAATTTCGAAGCGCTCGAAGAAAGAGGCGCATCTCTTGTCTGGATTTCCAGCCTGGAGAATGAGGCTTTGCCTGAGGTCGATGCGCTCTACATTGGCGGGGGATTTCCGGAAACCCATCTGGAGAAGCTTGCCGCCAATGAGGTGCTTCGCGATTCAGTCAAAACAGCTGTGGAGGCCGGCCTGCCGGTCTATGCCGAATGCGGTGGCCTGATGTTTTTGTGTCGTGGAATCCGCCATCGGGAAAAACTCCATCCGATGGTGGGTGTGTTTCCATTCGAGATAATTCTTGGGACAAAACCGCAGGGGCACGGCTATACGGTTATGGAGTGCGTCACCCCTAATCCTTTTTACCCGAAAGGAACGATTCTTCGGGGACATGAATTCCATTATTCGAGAATTGCCGGCCGGCTCGACCCCGGCTCCTTCCCCTTCGTCTTCAGGTTGAGCAAGGGGCACGGAATCGTGGCGGGCTGGGACGGCATATGCTATAAGAACGTCCTTGCGGGCTACTCGCATCTGCACGCAGCCGGAAACGAGCTTTGGGCCGATGCAATGATAGCCGCCGCGGGATCATATAAGAGGCTTAAAACATCAATTTCTGCTGATTGCGGGTTGGACCGGGTCCGGCCCGAATCTCAGAGCATCCCCACGGGTTATTGAAGGAGGTACTTAATGGGTCAGATTGAATTTAAAGGCAAGACTTTTGAGGTGGACGAGGACGGCTTCATTGCCAGCTTCGACACATGGTGCCCGGAGTGGGTTGATTACGTAAAGTCTTCCGAGGGCATCAACGATCTCACCGATGAGCACTGGCAGGTGATTCACGTGCTCCAGGATTACTACAGGAAGCACGGGATCGCTCCGATGGTCCGGATCCTCACCAAGGTCACCGGCTACAAGCTCAAGTACATCTATGAGCTGTTTCCATCGGGACCGGGCAAGGGCGCATGCAAAATGGCCGGACTGCCCAAACCGACCGGCTGCGTTTAGATCGAGCTACGGATGGATGGTTCGGCTGAAGTTGAGCAGCGGCATGGATTGAGGAACGAAGCGTGGTGGATGTTCTGAAAACCGGGCCCCAGTCTGCTGATACCGGATAAATTCCGGCATCCTGCATCTGTTGGCTGCGGGCCATCCTGCTTCGATCCCGGCTTGCCTGTGTCCGCTTGACACGAGTCCTTTGGCGCAAATCAGCGAACGCTCCGTGGTTCACCCACGCACTACGCCAGCGGGGAGCGGGGAAAAACGAGATAAGGAGACTGCGAGAGGTGGAGACATCTCCCCGTCTCCGAAAAATTCCCCGCTCCCTGCTGCCCCCGGTTTCTCCCATTGCCCCATCAGCCGCTCATCATTTTTTCTTTTCACACTGACAAAAGCAGTGTAAAAGAATTTTGGCAAAGTTTTGTATTTTTATTCACGCATGGGTTGCTCACGGCTGTGCATGGCCTTGGCGCCCCCGTGCCGAGGCGGTTTGTGGCCCCCCACATGCGGGATGTATTTTGTTGCTATTTCCGGCTTGACTTTAAGTTTGGATGGGGATACGAACAGGCCTGTCAGTTAAGCGGAAGCAACGGGATTGATAACAATTCCTGAAGCGGTTGTGCCCGAATTTTCTAAACTCTAGTGGAGGAAAAAATGAGCTTCAAAGTAACGATTGACAAGGACAAGTGCACTGGCGACGCCGAATGTGTAGATGTATGCCCCGTAGATGTATACGAGCTTGTAGACGGCAAGGCCGAACCGGTGAATGAGGATGAGTGCCTGGGCTGCGAAAGCTGTGTGGAAGTCTGCGAACAGGCCGCAATCACAGTGGAAGAAGTCTAGTTTGCCCTCACCGCTGGACCGGGTTCCATCCACAAACTAGCCGCTTGACTCAATTGGAGCAAGCGGCTTTATTGTTGGCTCACGGCAAGGACTCGAAAACCGCTATAGCGTCGGGGGCAGGCGCCGGCAGGTATTGTCCTGGCGTTATAAAAATCATGCAAAAAAGCCCACGCGTGTGCCGTGGGCTTTTTCCATGATTCAAACTCTTCGTGGGAGCTACTCTTATTCTTTTGCACCCGGATGGCATCCGGCACAGGTGGTCGGGGCCTTGGTGTCCGGCTTTTCCGCCTTCATCTTCTTGTGGCAGGGCTGACAATTTTTGTGAAATGCGGTCTTGAGGTTAAGTTTCTGCTGATCCGGGGGAAGTTTCATCTCGCCCTGGATGGTCGCTTCGGTGTGGCATTTCTCGCATTGTTCGACCTTGTCGCCTTCTTTCCACGTATTCTTACCATCTTTATAGAGATGATGGCACTGGTCACAGGCAACCTTGTATTCCTGCGAATGCTTCTTGTGGCTCAACTGCACGGGCGTCTTGGTCGGTGAGGGCCAAATCGCCGGTTTAAGGGTGATTGTCTCGGGCGCCTGCTGGGCGGCCAATGCCAGCAACGCCGCTGAGAAGATGAATACAGCCGCAATGGCCAAACACGAGACTAACCTTCCTTTTTTCATTCCGGGCTCTCCTCCTTTTGTTTTTGCCTTGCCAGCTAAATGTCACAAAACAGCTTGTCAACCAAAGTACACGAAGAAAAATCCAATCGAGCCAGCACGCATTCTAGTGAAATTTTTCCCTTAACGCAAGCAAATTTGTAACGACGGCAAATTCGTCGACAGCAGTTCTGGAGAGCGGAAAACGGATATGCAATGGAAGCGTGAAACACCAAAAGCTTGCCGTTATGAGGCCGAGAGGCGCCGGCACACGGACACGGCGATATACGATTGCACGACACGGCAAAATGATTAAAGTCAACTCGGATCGTTGCGAAGCCATTTGCGCCGCTTTGGCCGCTTTATCGCAAATTACCGAGCCACGCGGAGGGCCATCATGCAATTTCAGAAGCTCTATTTTAAGAACCCGGATGGAAAACGGCTCGCCGCTCGCCTGGATCTGCCGCTCGACGAGAAGCCAACCGCTTTTGCCGTCTTTGCCCATTGTTTCACCTGCACCAAGAACTTCAATGCCGTCGTGAACATTAACCGGGCGCTGGCGCTCCATGGGATAGCAGTGCTGAGGTTCGATTTTACAGGCCTTGGTGAAAGTGAGGGGGATTTTTCCGAAACAAGTTTCTCGACCAACGTGGCAGACCTCATTGCGGCTGCCCACTTTTTAGAAGACGCCTATGAGCCCCCCAGGCTCCTTATCGGTCATTCGCTCGGCGGGGCGGCAGTGATTCAGGCTGCCCAGGGGATACCTTCGGCCGAGGCGGTTGCCACTATTGCCGCGCCCGCCGACCTCAAGGGTCTGCTCAGCAGCATCGATGGCCCCCCGCTTGAGGAACTCGAAAAAGACGGCGAGACTAAAATCAATATTTCCGGCAGAGACTTCAAGATAAAGACGCAGTTTCTGAACGATCTGAAGCAGGACAACATGGCGGAGGCGATAGGCGCGCTTAGAAGACCCCTTTTGATCTTCCATTCTCCCACAGACCGGATCGTATCGATTGATCAGGCTGCGAAGATCTTTACTGCGGCGCGGCATCCGAAGAGTTTCATTTCGCTCGACAAAGCCGATCACCTGCTCTCCAACCGCGAAGATTCCCTCTACGTCGGCTCGGTGCTTGCGGCCTGGGCATCTAAATATCTAAAGATTTCAGAGAGAAAATATATTCAACCTGAACTATCCGATAACCGAATCATAGCCCGTACGGGCATGACCGGCTTTCGGACTGAGATTGTCGCCGGCGGACACAGCCTGGTCGCCGATGAACCGATCTCGGCGGGAGGGGCCAATAGCGGGCCGACTCCCTACGACCTGCTGGTATCGGCCCTTGGCGCCTGCACTGGGATGACCCTCAGAATGTATGCGGACCGCAAGAAACTGCCTTTGGACTCCATTATCGTAAGACTAAAGCACGATAAAATCCATGCTGAAGACTGCCAGGATTGCGAAGACCCGAGGAGCAAAATAGATTTCATTGAAAGGGAGATCGAGCTGAATGGGGACCTTGACCAGCCCACTCGGCAGAAAATCCTCGAGATCGCCAACCGGTGTCCGGTTCACAAGACGCTCGAATCACGGAGCCGGATCTCCTCAAAACTGAAAGGATAACATCGCGGAGCGGGAAGATTGCTGACAACTCATCACGACGCCACGGCGTGATTAATTTATAAACAGAGAGTATAAAAGGGGAGAATCTCATGAAATTACCTCTGGAAATCAGCGCACGCGACGTGCGCATCAACGGTGAAACCGAAGATCTCATTCGGGACAAAGCTTTAAAACTAGACAGGTTCTACGACCAGATAATAGGGTGCCGGGTGAAAGTGGATGTGCCTCACCGCAGCCAGCGAAGTGGAATAATGTATAACGTCAGGATCGATATAACCGTGCCTGGCGGTGAGCTGATTGTGAAAAGAGAACCTGACGAAGATCTCCATGTGGCGATAGTGAATTCGTTTGAAACCGCCCAGCGACGTGTAAAGGAGTACGCGGACAGGCAAAGGGGTGAGGTAAAGACTCACTTTGAGAAGCCGGTGGCAAGGGTGCTCAGGATATTTACGGAGCAAGGCTACGGATTTCTCATGACACATGAGGGACGTGAGGTTTACTTTCATAAGAACGCCGTCCTCGACGGCAAATTCGAAGTACTCAACGTCGGGACGGAGGTAACCTTTATTGAGCGATCAGGTGACAAGGGGTCGCAGGCAAGCTCTGTTTCCGTGGTCTGAGGGGCCTGCGGCACGATCGGGAAAGAATGCATGCGGGAGGCGGGGATCGACCCGCCTCTTCGATTTTGCTCGCAAAATTGGAATGGGCCAATTGGTGAATCGCGAATCGCACCACTACACTTAAAAAAAAGGTAAACCGGAGAGAAAAATGCTTTGGGGCATGGTGGACATCATTATTGTCTTGCTGCTCATACTGACTAACGGTCTTTTTGCAATGTCGGAGCTTGCCGTGATCTCGTCGAGCAAAACGCGGCTGTTAAGACACGCTGAGGAGGGAAGTTCGAAAGCTCGCGTGGCCCTGGACCTGGCCGAGAACCCAAATCGATTTCTGGCGACCGTACAGATCGCAATAACGCTCATCGGCGTTCTAAGCGGGGCTTTCGGCGGGGCAAGCCTTGCCGGACATCTGGCTGCAACGCTCTCGTCTATCCCATACATCGGGCGCTACAGCGACTCGATAGCCTTGGCGCTGGTTGTCGGGCTTATCACCTACTTCTCGCTGCTGGCCGAACTTATCCCGAAAAGGATCGCCGTATCCACCCCCGAGCGCATTGCTTCGGCGGTTGCAAAACCGATGGCAAGACTCGCCGCCATAACCTCACCCATTATCCATGTACTGAGCTTCTCGACCGATACCGTGCTGCGCTTTTTCAGGTTCAGGTTGGCAAAGAAGGCGCCTGTGACAGAGGAAGAAATCCGCATGCTCATAGGGCAGGCCACCACTGCCGGGGTATTCGAAGAAGCCGAGCACGATATCGTGGAAAGGGTCTTCCGGCTTGGAGACCGCCGTGTCGGGGTGATGATGACTCCGCGCAACAAGGTCTTGTGGCTGGATATAAACGAGTCACCGGACAAGACGAGACGGAAAATCGCCAAAAGCCCCTACTCCTGGTTTCCCATCGGCCAGAAGGCGGGACATATACAGGGGGTAGTCCATGTTCGCGACATCGCTGCGAACTGCCTGAGCGGCAAGCCCCTTGATCTCAGGGCCTTAATGCATAAGCCCCTTTTCGTCCATGAGAGCACGCAAGCCCTGAAAGTGCTGGAGAACTTCCGGCAATCAGGCCAGCAAATGGCGATTGTGGTCGACGAATATGGTACAATCGAGGGAATTATAACGCTCACCGATATTTTGGAGGCCATAGTCGGCGACATTGCTTTGCCGGAAGTGCCGGAGGAGCCTCCAATTATTCAGCGAGAAGAAGGCGTGTGGCTGGTGAGAGGGATGCTGCCCATTGATGAATTGAAAGCCTTTTTCCACATCCGCAAACTGCCCGGTGAGCGGCAGAGGCGCTTTCAGACCCTTGGGGGCTTTACAATGGCTCACCTCAAGAGGGTGCCCGCTGTCTCAGACCTCTTCGAGTGTTGCGGGTACAGCTTTGAAATAGTCGAAATGGAGGGCCGCAGGGTCCGAAAGGTCCTCATAAAAAAGATCGGTGAATAACCGGTGAATAGTTGATTCAATGCGTAAAAAACAGTTCACCGATTCACACTGGATCGTGTCAGCGGCAGGCTCTATTCGCCTGTTAGCCCGCGTATTTTACCCGGCTTTACAAAACCGCATAATCGTTCTAAATTCTGATTCAGCTAAACTCACAGCTTCAGGACGGGGTCGAACCGATGCTCCAGCTCTACAACACAATGACTCGACAAAAAGAACCCTTTCGGCCGGAAAACGGCCGGGCGCGGGGAGTGGTCAGGATGTTCAGTTGTGGACCCTCGATTTATAGCCCGCCTCACATTGGAAATTATCGCACGTTCATCTGGGAGGATTTACTTCAACGATATCTGGAGTACCAGGGATATGAAGTCAAGCGAGTCATAAACTTAACGGATATTGAAGACAAGGCCGTCGAGGAAGCACAAGAGCACGGCCTGCCGGTCGGAGAACTTACAGGCGCCATAGCCGGGCGCTTTATTGAGGAAGCCCGCCTGCTGAGGATAAAATTGCCCGAGCGGATTCCCCGCTCATCCACCAGCGTCCAACAGGCCGTTTACCTGATCCGCAAGTTGATCGAGAAAGGTTATGCCTACCGTTACAAAGCCGACATCTTCTTCGATCCTCTCAAATTCAAGGATTTCGGCAAACTGTTTCGGCTGGACATGAGCAAATGGCCCAAGACCAGGAAACGGTTCAAGCGGGACACCTATCCGGGGCTCAGATGGAACCTTGGCGATTTCATCCTCTGGCACGGGTGCGAGGCAGGCGATGAGGTTTGCTGGGACACTGAGATAGGCAGGGGGAGGCCTTCCTGGAACGTGCAGGACCCAGCCATGATTTCTGAAACCCTGGGCTATTGCCTGGACATATTCTGCGGAGGCATAGACAACCTCTACAGGCACCACGATTACAATATCGCCGTTATGGAATCGGTGTCTGGTAAAGAACTGGCGCGCTACTGGCTGCATGGCCAGCATGTTCTGGTGGACGCAAAGAAAATGTCGAAAAGCCTCCACAATATAGTTTATCCTGGCAATCTCATCGAGCAGGGTTTTTCCTGGGAGCAAATCCGTTTTTACCTTCTGTCGAGGCAATACCGCAAAAAGCTCAACCTGAGCATGGATGGAGTTCGCGCGGCAAGTTCGAAGCTGGATGCACTGAGAGCAATGACGCGAGATCTGTCCATCCCAGGGGAGAAAACTGAGCGGATCATAGACAACGAAACTGTAAGCAGCCTCACAGAGGATCTCACGGCTTCATTCGATGCAGGAATGAACGACGATCTGGACACGCCTTCAGCCTTAGAAGGCCTGTTCGGGGCAGTTCAACGGTTGCATTTCCTGCACAAAATCGGCAGAATCGGCACAGAGCAAACACGGACAATTGAGGAGAGACTACGGAAAGCAGATTCAGTGCTGCAGGTTTTATTTTGAGGTGAATCTAAATTGTTCGAAGCGTATTCAGCGCTTTTCTAATTGTATCGGCGAGGTTTGCTGCCATATAGGGCTTCATGACGAACTCGCTGATACCCATTTCCCGCGCCTGTGTTTCATTAATAAGCTCGCTGTACCCGGTGCACAGGATGATCGGCATGCCTGGCCGAAGGGCGATAATTTCCCTGGCGAGTTCTTCGCCCCTTAGACCAGGCATGGTCATGTCCGTAATGACAAGATCGAACCCCTGAGGATCGGTTCGGAAAGTCTCCAGGGCTTCGAAGCTGTTGGTTTTAGTAATTACCTTGTAGCCTAGAGACCCCAACAGTTCCTGTCCCAACTCCGCCAAAATTGCTTCGTCGTCAACAAAGAGTATTCGTTCGGCGCCGACACAAAGAGATTCTCTTGCCTCCGTTCCGGTTGGTATCTGTTTCTCCATACTTCGAAGAAACACATTGAAGGTGGTTCCTTTACCCGGCGTGCTCTCTGCAATTATCGCTCCGCCATACGCCCTGACGATCCCCCGGACCACCGAAAGCCCCAGTCCCGTGCCCTCACCGGTCATCTTGGTGGTGAAGTAAGGATCAAAAATTTTTTCCATGACCGCAGGCTCAATGCCATGGCCCGTATCGCTTACTGCGAGGCACACGTACCGCCCCGGTTTAAGGTCCGGGTGCGGGGAGTTCCGGCAGCCATCAACGGCCGAATAAGACAATCTGATGAGCAAAACGCCGCCGGAGCCTCGCATGGCATAGGCCGCGTTAGTGCAAAGATTAATTAGCACCTGGTGTATTTCGGTTGGATCGGCAAAAATCACTCCATCTTCCGGACTCAATGAAATCTCCTCGCGAATTTCGATGGTAGTAGGCAGAGAAGGGCGTAACAGTTTTAACGCTTCTCTCACAATGGAGACGATGGGTACAGGTTGACGCCTTTGTTCCGTCTGGCGGCTGAAGGCGAGGATCCGCTTGACGAGGTCCGCTGCACGGGCGCTTGCTTGCAACACCTGGTCCAGATTGCGGTGTACCGGGTCTGCCTCTTCCAGCGTGAATCTGGCTATTTCCGCATGGCCGACTATGGCAGTCAGAATGTTGTTGAAGTCATGCGCGATCCCCCCGGCCAGAGTGCCGATGGCTTCCATCTTCTGCGATTGGCGAAGGTCCATTTCAAGCTTAACCTGGCGGGTAATATCCCGGTAGATGCTTACATAGTTGATGATAGCCCCGGACTGGTTCCGAACGGGAGATGCCGTGACCTCCGTTTCGTACAACGAGCCGTCCTTTTTCTTGTTAGTAAGACGTCCCGACCAAACATGGCCTTCGGTGAGCGTTTTCCGGATATCCCTGTAGAAGGCCCGGTCATGTTTATCGCTCTTAAGGATTCGCAAATGCTCACCGATAGCCTCCGTGTCCTCATAGCCCGTCATAGTCGTAAAAGCCGGATTGACATAGTCGATGATCCAATTTGTATCGGTTATAATAATGCCTTCCGCAGCCTGTTCGATCACTGTCGCCATTCGCATGCGCTCTTCTTCAGCCCGTTTGCGCTCGGTGATATCACGAAATATTCCTTCGACTCCGAGGATGTTTCCCTGATCGTCCTTGCGGTATGTGCTTGTGACCGAACCAGAAAGCGGCGAGCCGTCTTTTTTCTTGAGGGTTATCTCACGGTCTCTGACCACGCCATCTTTCCATATGGAGCGCATGAATTCTTCGCGCTCATCAGGATGCATCCAAAAGTTCTCCACCGGCTTGCCCTGCAGCTCGTCAATAGAGTCGTATCCCAGGACCCTGGCCGCCGAAGGACTGGCCATTACGATCACGCCGCGTTTGTCCGTCCGGTAGAAAACGTCCCCCATATTCTCAATCACGCTGCGGTAACGCTCTTCACTCTTCCGCAACGCCTCCTCCCCCCGCTTGCGCTCTGTAATGTCCTCGTAAGTTCCCAGGACCCCGATTATCTGGCCGTCCCGGTCAAACATGGGCACCTTGCTGGTAATCAGCCAAGCCTGAGAGCCATCGGGCCTGATTTGCGGTTCTTCATAGTTTATCTTGGGCCTGCCGCTCTCTATCACCTCACGATCATCGGCGCGATAGAGGTCGGCAGTTGCTGCCGAAGCGTGCTCATAATCGGTCTTGCCCACAAGCTCACCCTGTTCCTCATAGCCGCAATCGAGGACGAAGGCTTTGTTGCAGCCAACAAAGACCGAATTTCGATCCTTCCAAAAAACCCGCTGTGGAATATTGTCAAGGACCGATTGGAGCATCTGGCGGGAATTGAACAGCTCGTCGCGCGCCCGCTTCAGTTCGGTAATATCATTTCCCACACCAAGGACTTCCACAATCCGCCCATTTTCATCCCGAACCGGCTTGTTGGTCCAAGCGATCCAAACCCTCTCGCCGTTGCGGCGCATGTTCTCGCTGACATTTACTGCGTATCGGCCAGGGTCACGTCCGATGTCTTCGATCATCCGCTTGAGGTCCCGGCCGGTCGTCGATTCAACGGGAGGAACGATAGTTCCCACTAAATTCTTTCCGAGTATCTCCTGCTCGCTGTAGCCGAAAAAGCGCTGCGCGAACTCGTTGAAAAAAGTCACTCTGCCCCTGCTGTCCCGCCGCAGGATAATGCTGTTGGCATTTTCAACCAGCTCGCGGTATTTCCCCTCGCTGCGCCTTAATGCTTCTTCTGCCTCTTTTCGTTGGGTGACATCGCGGATGGATTCGACGGCGCCCGTCCGCACGCCCTGTGCATTGAACAGCGGGGCCGCCGCTGAGAAGATGTAGCCCCCTTTGCCTCCGTACAGACACGGGGCATACGTTTCAGCAGATAAATTGTTGCCTTTCCTTTTTACGTGCCGGAATTTTGCCTCAAGCTCGCTGTCGCTCATATCGAGCAGGTCCGCAGGATGGGGCCGCCTCTCGCCGTAGAATGGAACTGCATAGGTATAATCCCCTTTGCCTATCATATCCTCTTTGGGCACCCCGGTCATCTCTTCGATAGCGCGATTCCAACTCAGCACCTTACCATCAACGCCGATTACGAAGGTTGGATCCGGGAGAAATTCAATGACGCCATTAAGTTGCAGCTTTATGGCATTCAATGTCTCATTTTCATATATCTCCATCGCAAGACTCTTTCCCACGGGAAAACGGTCAATGCCGCGCAATAATTATGTGTTGTTTGCGCAGGAGGCTCCTACTCGGGCAAAAGGAGTATCCCGCGCTATTATTCCGCCATTGCCTGCAATGACAGGCAATACGGCTTCCAGCCAAGCGCTCATCATCTCCAAAGCCGTTTCAGTGAATGGTGAATCAAAACGCATATCCATCCAACGGCCTCCATGTTCTAGCAAATCGGTCAATCGCCGGGAAATAATAATGCATTTTTGCAGGGAGCTTCCTCCAGATCAATTTAGGTCTTGTCGCTCATTTCCAGGTGTTTCCAGCTCCATTGAACTGCGCAGGGTTTAATCATATCCACACAACTTGTTGTGAACGCCTATATTAGAAGCTCGCTTGTCCCCTCAATCAAAGGTGGTTACTTTAAAGCCAGGTTCAAACCTCAATCAGGTAAAACGTCAAATTGCTTTAGCAATTTGCAGGCAGCGGGTCTTGGCGCGAAATGTTCCTTATGCCTTAGTCGCTTTGATTTGTGTGGAGGAGAAAAATTGAAGGCCACCGTTTTCTACGCACCCGGAGATTTGCGTGTCGTGCAGGTACCGGACCCGAAGATCCTCGAGCCGACCGACGCGATCGTACGTGTTACGCACGCATGCATCTGCGGCTCAGACTTGTGGTACTACCGGGGTCTTACTCCTTTTAGGCCGGGCTGGCGATTGGGCCACGAATTCATGGGCATCGTCGAGGAAGTCGGTCCTGAGGTTCACACGCTGAGAAAAGGAGATAGAGTCCTGGCGCCGTTCGCTTTCTCCGACGGAACTTGCGAATTCTGCCAAAAAGGATTGCAGACCTCGTGCGTTCGCGGCGGGTTTTGGGGCATGAGCAATGATGGGGGGCAAGCTGAGATGGTACGCAGCCCCTTTGCCGACGGCACGCTCCTCGAGCTGCCCCGAGATCTTTCAATGAATGGCGTTTCGGAAAGCGCGCTCCTCAAGGCCATACTGCCCCTTACCGACGTGATGGGTACCGGACACCATGCGGCGGTTTCTGCAGGGGTTAGCCAGGGAGCAACCGTCGCGGTTGTTGGTGACGGCGCGGTCGGTCTGTGCGGAGTTCTGGCGGCAAAAAGACTTGGCGCCGGGCGCATTATTATGCTGGGACATCAGGAAAGACGTCTGGAGCTGGCCGAAAGTTTCGGGGCTGCCGATATCATTGCAAGCCGAGGCGAGGCCGCCATCTCTCAAGTTATAAAGATGACCGGGGGAGGCGCCGATTCAGTACTTGAGTGCGTCGGAACCACCGATGCGCTGAATACGGCGATCGGGATCTGCCGTCCCGGCTGCACGGTCGGCTATGTTGGGGTGCCGCATTACGGCAATGTCATCATCAACTTCGAGCGGATGTTTCGCCAGAACATCAATCTGAATGGGGGCGTAGCCCCTGTGCGGGCTTACATCCCCGCACTGCTCGCAGACGTTTTGGCCGGTCGGCTCGATCCCTCTCCGGTCCTGGATTTGACCCTCTGTCTCGATGAGGTGCCCGAAGGCTACAAGGCAATGGATACCAGGACGGCAATAAAGGCGATGGTGATAGTTTAGGGATTGGAGGACATATTTCTTTGAATCCCGGCCTATCCGCCATTTCCGGCTCGCGTACCGCCTGGCGCTACTCAGGGAAGTGGAAAAGCCGCAACATCTCAAGCCTCCGGATCGTAGCGCAATGAAATCCTTGCAAGGATTGGTTCCGGTCGAGCTGATCAGCGATCGCCCTGTGCATAGGCTCAATGCTCTCCGACTTCTGGCAAAGCAAAAAGAAGTCCATAGAGCAGGAAAGTCCAAGAAATGCTGTCTCTTCGGGCGAATAATTCTCTGAAATCGCTGCCATGTCCAGGTCGTCGCCGAACAGGACGCCCCCGAAGCCGAGGCGTTCTCTCAACCACCTGTGGTTGATTTCATTTGATAGGGTCGCCGGGTAGAGGTTATCGACCGCCCGATAGACTGCATGCGAAGTCATCACACAGTTGACTCCGGCCCGAATGGCGGACCGAAACGGCATAAGATCCAAGTAGAAATCGTCCCCATTGTCGTAGGCGATTACAGGAGAAAAATGGTGCGGGTCCGATTCTGCGCGCCCAAGTCCAGGGAAATGCTTTGCTGTAGCCGAAATTCCATTTGCCTGAAGCGTTTCGATCCATATGGTTCCCAGATCAGATACTGTTGCCGGACTAGAACCAAATGAGCGGGTCTCCATAAAATGTTGTTTTCCTTCGGAAACTATATCTAGAACGGGAGCGAAGTTTATCTGGATTCCGATCTCCCTGAGGTCGGCCGCACACGTTGCGGCCCATTGGGCGACAGCCTCGCGCCCTTGCTCAGCAAGAGACCTTGCCGATGGAATCGAGCGGAAGTGGGGAGAAAGCCTCTGGACGCTCCCACCCTCCTGATCGATGGCAAAAAAAAGAGGGCGCTTCAGCTCTTCCATGGCAAGCGCCTGCGCGCTCGAAACAAGGGTCTTGAGTTGCTCGCGGCCCTCAATGTTTCTTTTGAAAAGGACGATACCGCCCGGACGGTATTCCCTGATAAGGTATTTTAGCTCCTCTTCGATCCCCACTCCTCTGAAGCCGATAAAAAGATGAATTCCGGGTTCACTCATATTCTATGCTCCTTATGGCGCGGCATGGTTGTTGACAACACTCCTAACTTCATCTGAGACCTGTTCTACCCCAGATGCCTGAGCGCCTCGGCTATTCGAAGGCGGCTGGCGCTCCAGATCGGCAGCAGCGACGACACGATTCCGATCCCGAAGCTAATAAGAGCGCAAAAGCAAAGCGTCTTCCAAAAGTGTATCTGGAAAACAGGCAGAAGCGATCCCGTGTTGCTGGAAAAAACGTTTGCCGCCGGGTAGGAAAGCGCCATTCCCACCGCCGCGCCAAGCATGGAAATAAACACCGATTCCCCGGCAATCAGCAGCCACAGATGTTTGCTCCCGAAGCCCATGGTCTTCAGGATCGCATACTCCGGGGTACGCTCGCGCGAGGTCATCGCCATGGTATTTACAAGTACAATGAGTATAACCCCTATAACCACATATGAGACGATCCGTACAGCTATTACGATCGACTCCGTCATGGCCAGGAACCCAGCCTGAAACGACTTTTCGGTCTCGGTCAGGGTCTCCGCCGAAGAGTTCTTGAAAAGATTGTCCACCGATTCCGAGATTTGCCCGGCATCGGCTGGATTTCGTACCTGAATCACGTACCAGCCCACCTTCCCGGCCCTCGCCGGGGTGTTCTTCTTCACTGTTTCGTCAAGATAATCCCAACGAAAGAAAAACAGCGTCTCGTCAGTTGATTTGGTCGCGCCATTGTATACTCCGCGCAGCACGAAACGCCATTCCCCGGGGTATATGTTTCCGGTCAGAGTAATCGTATCTCCCAGTTTCCATCCATATTGTTCTACGATTTTTCGCCCCGCGATGCACGCGTTTCGCTGCTTCCAGAACGCTGTCAGTTCGCCTCTGGAGACACGGAACTCCGAAAAGACGTCGAAATAATTCTCAGGTCCCACAGCCATTCTCGGGAAAAAATGGTGCTCGTCAATGTAAACCCCGCCGAACCAGTTGGCGTAGACGACCCGGTCAACTCCGGGGACCAGTTGTATCCTGGACCGGTAGTGCAGGGGGAGAGGGAAAATTAGAGAAACGGAATTGCGGGATACCAGCCGGTTTGGAGCGGCGGAGTTCACGCCAACATACCAGGCCTCGACAACCGTATCGAGCAGGCAGAAGGCGAGGATTGCCACCGCCATCCCGAAAATGGTGAGAGTGGTCCGCAGTCTTTGCCTGAATGTATTTCGTATGACGAGTTTAACAAATTGCATATAAACCTGATAAAACAGGTCTTAGCCAGTTTCTGTCCGGAACCTGCGAGTGTCTCATCCGGTGTTTCATGATGGACACCTGTTATTTCATATTACGGACTCGGACCTCGGTCTCCGGCTGGCCCTTCAGAAGCTCCTTCAGCTCGGAAATGTCCGTATTGCCGTAACGATATGGATAAAAAATCTTGGGCTTTATCACTTTCACTGCGTCGGCCGCCATCTCCAACGTCATTGCGTCCGGAAGCGCGACAGGAAGAAATGCAACGTCGATATCGCCCAGTTCGTCCATTTCCGGTATTTTCTCCGTGTCGCCCGCAATGTAGATACGCGTGTCCCCGAATGTAATTATGTAGCCGTTCCCCATACCCTTAAGGTGATAGGGAAAACCGGAGACACGCTTGTGGACGATATTATATGCGGGGACACCCTCGATCCTGACGCCCTGGACTATTTTAACGTCCTCGTTCTTCATTACTATGCCCTCTGTATATTTGGCTGCACACAGTTCGGTCAACACAACCAGCGTGTTCTCACTCCTAAGCTCCTCGATGGCCTTCAGGTCAAAATGATCCCTGTGTTCGCTCGTAAAAAGGATGATATCGGCCTTGGGCATTTTGGAAAAATCGGTCACCTCCCCACAGGGATCTATATAGATGTGCCTGCCGTGGAAATCCATTTCAAGCGATGCGTGTCCTAGAAAAGTGATCTGGAGCCGCCCTTCTGAGGTCGAGCACATGTCGGTCTCGAACCCGTCCGGCGCTGCTGCGGCTGTAAAGGACAATAACAAAATGCATGCCTGTAATATCAAAAATTTCGATATCCTGCTCATCAAGGCTCCTGAAAACATTAGATACCCATCAGGGCAAAACTATTGGCGCTCCGGTTTGTCGAACAGGCGCCGCTTTGTCCGAAGATAACCCGATACGTTTTGCATCACAACGAAAATCCTAGACGCCCGTTAAGGGAAACTATTCTCTTGCCGCGCTTCTCAGGTTGTGCAATTCTGGCCCCACGTTTAACTAGCGCCCGTCCGGTGTTCGGGACTGCACCAATAATGCACAGGTCCTCTTCGAGCAAAAACACCCGTGGGAGCTTTTGAAGGCGCATCGGGGGAGATAATTAATGTATCAATTCTCTTATTTGTTCCTCATCGGGCTCATAGCCGCCTTTGTGGCCGCAGGCTTAATATTCGACAGACTGAAACCGAAGAGCGGCGGAAAGCAACTGCCGCAATCCTGCATCGGCGCCATAAGGGTAACCGACCGGCAGGGCCGGGATATGCTGATCATCCGAAAAGAGGATGGCAGCTTCGAGATGCATGAAGAACAAGAGATTCGAAACCGGTGAGTGCAGTTTCCCGTTGACAATGGTGCGGCTGTCCTTAAATTAATGTGGATATAAGAATATTTATTTTACGCTACCCATTATCCGATCATAAAGCAGGAGGATGTTATGAACTGCCCGCAGCATATCAGGGAAACAGCAGATCCGGAAGCCCCCATACAGGCAAAAGAGCGCGAGGAACTCGAAGAGCTGGAAGCATTACTGGCCGGCCCCGAAGAAGACTACATCTCTTAGAGGCTTGCTTACGGACAAGCCCCAGGCATGGTTAAACTATCCCGGAATTTTTCAGTTCCTCAATTTTTGCTGCTGAGTAGCCGAGTTCTTCGAGAATTGGGAGTGTGTGTTCTCCGAGTTCTGGGGCATGGGATGTGAGACAACCCGGCGTAAGGGAAAACTTCGGCGCTATGCCGAGTTGCTTATAGGCGCCCCAGGATTCGTGTATGAGGTCAACTACCATTGCGCGGTCCTTTATCAGCTCGCTCTGCATTACCTCCTCAAAGTTTAGCACCGGTTCGCAGCAGCAGTTTGCGTCCTTGAAATGCTCGACCCATTGGGCCAGGCTCTTTTGCCGGAAAAATTCAGCGACGCTCTCAATCAACTCCTTCTGATGCGCTCCGGGTTCG